>Ga0210019_1002561_pt1 | contig 17566 bp, 15 predicted proteins | sample CryGeyCG2114_020_2_FD_183969 | JGI IMG/M metagenome (GOLD analysis project Ga0210019, IMG submission 183969) | Groundwater microbial communities from aquifer - Crystal Geyser CG11_big_fil_rev_8/21/14_0.20 (SPAdes) (version 2) | ecosystem: Environmental > Aquatic > Deep subsurface > Groundwater ...
CGGCGGCGGTGCTTACCTTATGCTTCTTTGCGATACTAGCTTGACTCTCTCCTTGATCGAAGAGCTTTCCTGCGGCAAGACGACGCTTTTCGAGCGCTTTCCGGTCGCGTTTTATGATTGTTTTCATGCGTACAGTATACCATGCACTAACCTAATGTGGAAAGGTCAGTAACATACTCACCTCTCGTTCCCGTAAGCTCATGGTATTTTTCAATTGAGACAACCACGACAATCAGCCTACCATTCCTTTCGATTCCCACAGGCGCATATCGCGCTTCGTCCAAAAGCCGACCGAAATTATTCTTCGCCTCTTTCGCGGTAAATGTTGTGGTAATCATGATAGTGGCTATTGTAGCCAGAGTAGCTCTTTTTTCAAACCAGAGAAAAGCCGCGCGTCAAGACGTGCGGCTGTAGAAGCATACCAGAAACACAACTAACCACATTTAACATATGCCGTCTTCTTTTATGAACCTCCCACTTCTCAGTTGTCTCTGGTAGTTTCTCTCCCATTTCTTCTGCCATGCTTTCATATTGAATTTGGTATTTGTCTCAGTAGGGTTTGTTGTCTTGGGAGAATAGATATATCTATGTTTTACTTGCCTGAATTTTTTCATGACTTTAGTTGGAATTGTAAGTTAGTGTTGTGTTACTTTCAAAGAACAAATTGCACTCCCTACTTCGGGGCGTTTTTGTTCATTGAAAAACGGCCCCACTCAAGGCCGCATCTCGTCGTTCAATTTTTGTACGGAATAGTGGAAAATTAAACAGCGCAATATGGCCTCAAGGATATTCTCGAGGTGCGACGGCGAAGCACAATTTTCACACTGTTATTCATAATGGTTCTCTCATTCTCTTTCGTAGCACCTCAATCTGTAAATTCCCCGGCGCACCGAGCGTTTTCTTCGACGCCAGATTTTTCTGCATATCAATAGGAGTATCTGCAAGCAAATCGAGTGCTTGCTTATATGCATCTCGAAACGGAGTGCCCTTTTTAACGAGATGATTGGCAATATCCGCGGCGAAAATCCCAGGCGTGATTGTTGCCTTTATCTTTTCAACATTCGGAGTAATACCTTTCAGAAATAGCCCGACTATCTCAATGCTATTGTGAACAATGGCAACACTTTCCATAAGTGGCTTTTTAATAAGTTGCAGGTCTCTGTTGTATCCGGAAAGAAGATTCTTGCTGATATCCTTTATCATCAACTGATTGGAAGCGACAACGCTTACATTGCCCCGCAATAGCTCCATCGCGTCCAGATTCCGTTTCTGGGGCATGATACTTGAGCCGGTTGTAAGCGACCTGTCTACTGAGAAAAAGCTGAATTCTTGAGAGGTAAATAGAATAAGGTCATTCGCAAACCTACCGAGCGTGAGCATAACCTGCACAACACCCTCCAAAAATAGACTCTCAAACTTTCCTCTTGAATTTTGGCAGTACAGTGTATTTTGTTGTATGCCAGCAAACCCAAGCTCTTTCGTGGTGTATTCCCTATCAATAGGCAAAGCGGTACCAAAACCAGCGGCAGATCCGAGCGGATTCGTATCAATATGCTTCAGAATTAATCCAAGAAAATCAGCGTCGTCGATCAGACTTTCCGCGTAAGCAGAATAATAATGCCCAACGCTTCCGAGCATCGCCTGCTGTGTATGCGAATACCCCGGCATCGGCACACCTTTGTACTTTAGAGCTCCACTCAGAAATGAGATCGCGAGAAGAGCACACTCTTCTTGAAGCGCCTTAAGATGCTCTTTCATATACAGCCGTAACGCAACGAGCACCTGATCGTTTCTACTTCTCCCCGCATGAATCTTTTTACCAGGTGCGCCAAGTTTTTTCACCAAATAATTCTCGAGCACAGTATGACAGTCCTCATCCTCTGGAGTAATCACAATGTTTCCTTTCTTGTAGTCTACGAGAAGTGCGTCAAACCCACCGAGAATATCTTTCAGTTCCTCTGCTGTGAGAATCCCCATATTCTGAAGTCCTTTAACATGTGCCTTACTTGCTACGACATCAAAAGGTAAGAGTTCGTTATCGAACAAGTAGTCACTTCCCGAGGTATATTTCTCAATGTCGGGGTGCATACTATGGTTAGTTTTGTTCCAGAGCTTTGTCATGATTATTTCTTATTTTCCTGTCTTCGTGTAATATCCTTCGCTATTTTCATTTGAAGCGTGTAAATTTCGGTAAATCCGGCACTTGCGTTTACGTTAAATGATAGCCTTCTGCATTGTTAAACGAGGCATGAGAAAGTCCGTATGGTGAGGTAAGCGCGATGACTATTACACTACCTTTGTACAACTTGAGGGTCACAAAACCTTCTACTTTTTTATTTACCTCCTCGTTAAATGCGTTCAATGCATCCATAGCGGGGTCGTACCACTTTGCCCCATAACAAAGATATCCCCACTTGATATCAAGAGATGCTTTAAGCTCGTTAAGCTCCCTCGTGGAAACATATCGCTCAAGCGCTCTATGTGCTTCGATAATACAATGCGCTGCGGGTTGCTCATAGACACCTCTATCTTTCAGTCCCACCATCCTATCTTCAATCATGTATGCAATACCGACACCGTGCTTCCCTCCTAGTTTGTTCAGATGCTCAATCAGGTCCGAAAGTTCTTCCCCTTTACCATTCAGTTTTACAGGAAGACCGTTCTTGAATTCGAGAATGACTATCTCTGCGGTATTCGAAGCTTTTTCGGGGAGTGTGTACGTGGTCAAGAATTTCTCTACCTTCGGTACCGAAGCTGGATTTTCAATCTCTCCACCTTCCCACGTCATGCCCCACATATTATCGTCATCTGAATACGGGAAATCTTTTTTTACCGGGACATCAATGTCGTGTTTTTTCGCATACACTGTCTCTTCGTCCCTATCCATATTCCATTCTCGAACTGGAGCGATAATTTTCATAGTCGCGTCATGTGCCAAAATATATCCCTCAAACCTAACCTGATCATTCCCCTTTCCAGTACATCCATGCGCAATACAGGAAATACCCTTCTGCTGTGCCACCTCAACCCCTTTTTCCGCCGCTATCGCTCTACCGATTGGTGTAGAAAGATGATACTCACCCTGATAAGAAGCATTTGCCTTGATTCCTTTTGCAATAAACTCATTTGCAAATTCTTTTTTGACATCAAGAATAACGGCATCTTTTGCGCCCAGTTTAAGCGCCTTCTTTTTGATTGCGTTGAGGTCATCTTTCTGCTGACCAACATCGAGCGTAAGAGTTACGACGTCTATCTTATACTCGTCTTGTATCCACTTAAGCATCACCGACGTATCGAGCCCACCTGAAAATAACAGTAGAACTGTGCCAACCTTACCGATTTCCCCCTCGTATGAGGCGATCTTCTTGTATTGAGTTTGTGTTTTCATATCGAATACATTAATAACTAAAAACGGCCCTCTTGAGGCCGCCTTTCGGTGTTCGATATGGTTGTCTAGGAGAAGAGATTAAGCAACGCAAACCGGCCTCAATACAGTTACTGAGGCGCTACGGCGAATTGAAAGTTGTCCTGCGTGCTTATTCATTACTCTTTGACAGTATCATAGTTAGTTTTCTTGTCAAATCCTTGCGGGGTCGAACGGGTCGCGCGGAACGACCCCGTCGGAAATCTATGTCGTATCAAATAATACAGTAAGTTTCTCGTACACCTCCACAAGAACGAGCGTGCCAGCTGACCCGTCGACTCGGATGCCTCGCTCTTTCCAATCAACGGTTCGGATTTGGTCTGCCATAACAAACCCTTTGACCGTGGGCGTTTCTATGGCGATTCGGAAGTAATAATCTTTTTTATCTTTGGACGTTATCGGGCAGACCACGGCAGTACCGGTCTTCTGATTAAAAATACTGCCACTTATAACAACGCACGGTCGTAGGCCGGATTGTTCATGACCCCTAATCGGATTCAGCGCGCACCACGCGATGTCTCCCTTTTTGGGATACTTACTTAGTGGACAACTCATTTCATTATTGAATAATCTCTTTACCCACATCCCTTCCCCAATCCACACGTTCCGTCATCTCCGGAATGAAATTCGCCATAGCCTCCCGAAGTGGCGGGAGCCTTTTCCCAGCGGTTTCTACCACGGCAGTAACGAGAACGCCTTTAGGTGTTCCGGTAAACGCGACTTTAACACCGTCACGGAGGCGGTACTTCGTCGCCAGCTCATGCGGTATACGTAGTCCCAAGCTGTTTCCCCATTTGGTGACTTTGGTACTCATAAAGTAAGTATATACTTGTATATACATCCAGTCAATGAGAACTACTTTTTCAAAATCAATGATGTAGCCGCGATATTTCATCTGCCTGTTTTCCAAAAACCTCTATGCACTGATCTGATTTTCAATTATGGACCAATTGTTTTTCCACTTATCTTCGAGGTCTTTAAGAGAAAATCGTCTCTCCCAATTAGAGCCTATCTCCAATCTCATACCTTGATAAAATGAGAAAATTCCGAGCGAAAATCGCATATTTTGACGAGTCATATCGAGATATGATGAGGAGAAAGAGGCGATTTGCAGCCGGAATTTTCTCATTTTAGCAGGTAAGCGTCAAAGTGAGCTATGTTTGGCGGTGAGATTGGAGATAGGCTCTTAGAGGTATTATGCGCCGAATGTTTCGTACACGCCGTACCAACATCCTTTTTCCTTGCAACCCAATACATTGGGCATTCGTTTGTTTTTGGATGGCCTAACCAAACAAAAACCACAAACTGATTATCATTCGCTTCTGTCCACTTTTCGTCAGTTTCCCTTAAAATAAAAGTCTTAGCTCTATCGGGATGGCAAGACTTTACTTGAATAAAACCCAACACCTCTCCGTCCTTTTTGCCGAGAAGAATGTCGTCATCTGAAAAATTCTCTGGAAGCAAAGCATTTGCAATTCCCCTTTTTGATAATTCTGCGGCTACATATAATTCCCCAGCATGTCCCCCCAACTTTTTAATCCATTGCGGCGTTTTCATCTTTTCTTCTAAAACTAAAGCCTACTAGCAAATATCTTTTCTTTGAGTCCCCTATCCAATACTTCCCTGTTTCCCCATATCTCGGTCGCGGAGAACTTATTTCCCTGTCCATTCTTTTTGCGGAATACCGGACTGCTTTACAATACTTTTCATCGTCTTAGGTTTTATCGAGCGGGAGCCATGGAATTGAACGCATACCTGGAACTCCTCCCCGTTTCGCACAGTACCATAAAAGTGATGACTTCCGGTTATGTGGTCAAACACAAAACCGTGCTCATGGAGGAATCGTCGAACATCAATGAATTTCCAATTCTTGAGTCCGTGAGGCATCTATTACGCAAAAGTAAGTTTTTGCTCACCGAAGCTGTACACCTGAATAGGCGAGGGAATCGGTTTTCCTTGTTGTAGCTTTTTCCACATTTTTTCGTATTCCGGAGCTGGCTTTTGATTCAGTACCTTCGGACTTAGACGCGCTTTGCGCGCACATTCAACATACCCCCGAATAGCTTCATCCAGAGATAGCATAATCTCACGCGGGTCTGTACCACTTTCAACAATGTTGAATTCGAGTACTGCGCCATACCAAACCCTCTTCTCTTTGAAGATGATGACCCGTACCGAACCGGAATGAAGCGTATTCTTTGACATATGTGTAAAATAGCAGAAAAATACGAGAATTACAACGACAATTTCGTCTGAAGAATCATGTGTAATTCTGAAATAGCCACCCTTTCCTGCTTTCCCGAATCGCGGTCGCGGACGGTAACCGTATCCTTGAGCGAGCTATCGTCGCCCTGCCCGAGGGTATCGAAATCAACGGTGATGCAAAACGGCGTACCTACCTCATCTTGCCTGCGGTAACGTTTACCAATGTTGCCGTTGTCGTCAAATATAACCGCTCCGAATTCCTTTTTCAGCACTCCATACACTTCCCTCGCCTTCGCGACCAGTTCGGGCTTGTTTTTGAGAAGAGGAAAGACTGCCACCTTGATAGGAGCAAGGTTCGGAGGAAACTTCAAGTACATTCGCGGTTCCCCTCCAAGTTCGTCTTCGGTATATGCCTTCGTAAGCACCGCAAGCACATGACGCCCGAGACCGAATGTTGGCTCAAGTGCGTGAGGAACTGATTTCTCGTTTGTTACTGGATCGAGATAATTTAAATCTGCCCCACTGTGTTTAATGTGGTTTTGCAAATCAAAATCTGTTCGATACGCAAACCCGGCTATTTCATCGAACTTATGAGGGAACTTGAAATGAAAATCGACTGTTCGTGACGAATAATGCGCACGCTCACCATCGGGAATCTCCACCTCTCTAATATCTTCAGACGAAAAACCAAGAGCGGTAAACCACAGACGCATTTGCCCGAGCCAATACTCGAAACGTTCTTTCCATTCTGCTTCCTTCACAAAATACTCAAACTCCATAATCTCAAGCTCACGAACACGGAAGATGAAATCTCGCGGAGCAATTTCGTTTCGGAATGATTTTCCGATTTGTGCAATACCAAACGGAAGCCGTGGATGAAAAGAATCGATAATGTTTTTAAAGTTGACGAACATACCCTGCGCGGTCTCCGGTCGAAGATAGACCGTTGTGTCCTCCCCCTCCACGGAACCGACACTGGTACGAAACATCATGTTGAATTGCTGTGGAGTCGAAAGTTCGTTGCCATCAGCGCTTTTTATTTTGAGTTCCTTAATTTTCTCCCCCATCTCATCGAGAGTCATCCCTGAAGGGTTTACTCCCGCCTCTTCGAGGAGGTGGTCGGCTCGGTATCTGCGTTTTGTCTTTTTATCTTCCACTAGTGGGTCAGAAAATCCTCCGACGTGCCCACTCGCCTCCCATACCTTAGGTTTCATTAAAATTGCAGAGTCAATACCATACATGTCGTCTCGTGAGTCGACAAACATGCGCCACCAGAGATTCTCAATATTCTTCTTAAGAGCAACCCCAAGAGGGCCATAATCCCACGTCCCCGCAAGTCCTCCATAGATTTCAGACCCTTGGTAAATAAACCCGCGCCGTTTTGAAAGCGAGACAATCTTCTCCATTACCTCATTTTTTTGTTCTTTTACCATACGTAGTCCGTAATCCTAAATCATATTCTCGTAATCGTAAACTCTTTGTTATTGTACCGTGACCGGCCCTCCCCCGAGAGAAAGTGATGCGGTGGTAAGCGGGGGGCGGACATTGCTCTTTACCAAAATGCCGGTAAACCGATCATCGGCTGTCGCTGTCGCCTCTCCTACAATCACGGGAGTACTCCCAATCTGGCTAATACTCGGCAAGAAGGAGACCTGGAACGATACCTCTCGTGGCGCTTTACCGAAACCGACTCCCGCATCAAGATTGCCGGTATTCCAGGTCACCACACCGCCAATAGGGTTATAGGTCACGCTTTCTGACGCAGGACTGACCTGTGAAAGCCAGGTAACATACGGAGGAAGTACTGCGGTCACTTTTGTATCTGCTACCCCGCTTGAAGAGTTAGAGAGTGACCACACGACCGTATATGTCGTTAAGGCTTCAGCCTTTGGCGGGACAACACCTTGGTCGATAAATCGTCCTGTTGAATGAAGAAGATCGGTCGAAAGGGCGAGAGAGGTGGCGACACGAATTTCTTTTGTAAACGAGGATACAACTTCTTGGTACGCGCCGTTTTCATCGAGACGCTTACCCTTAACGGTCACGTGGACAAGCATCGACGGATTTTTATAGAGCGAAGGATCGGTCGCTACAGGAAACAAACTAAAACTAAAATTCAGCGAACCGTTTTGTCCAGGAGCAATCGCCCCGAAGTTTTGGGTTCGTTTATCCCACACAATCGAGGATGTGTTTGAGTCATAGAAACCAGTACCCTGCTCAACCGATGTTCGGCTAAATATAGACCCTTCGAACACAACACTAACTTCCATATCGGCAATCTTTACCGGGAGATTATTTTGCCACACGATATCAGCACGAAGAGGTCCAGTTCCTTTAGATATGAACGTCTTACCTCTCTCGCCGTTGACCAACATATCAAGACTAACAAACGGCCTCTTCACGGTTACGGTTGGCGCTTCGGACAGGAAGACCGTACCCATTACTTTTTCATCCTTTGGGCTCTGTGTTCCCACGGAAAACCGAAACGTTCGCTCTTCCTCCTCGACAGCATCGATTCGCCCCTTAACACTAATGGTTCGCTTGGCACCCGCCTTCAAATCACCGAGATACCAAATGTCCTTAGAAAAAGCTGCGGTAGGAGAACTCTCGCTAAACTGGAAACCGATAGGATACTCTGCCTTTACGATAAGATTTTTAATAACTGAACTTGCATTAGAGACAACCTCAACCTTTACCTCAAACACTTGTCCTGAATTTATTTCCTTCGGTACCGTGACGTTTGCGGTCACCGGCGCGGCATTGATCACGAATTCATAGTCACTCTTGCGCGAAAAGATAGCGTTCGAATCCTTCGGACGATATTCGATAGTCACATGAATGGTCTTTGCGTCTCCTTCTTCACCGAAAGGAATGAGTGACAACCGGCGTGTAAGTGTCCCCGACGGATCAAGCGGACCAAGCGCCTCGCGATACCGAAGGAGTGATGCCGACACATCGGTTGGCTGACGTGTCCCCTCAGGATACTCAACGATAAGGTCGACGGATTCGAGCAATAGACTGTTGTAATTACCGATGTTTATATCGAGAATGAGCTCTTCCCCAGCAGGAGCAGCAACGGGACCGAGCACCGACAATGATATGTTCTCTGAAGAGACCATGTTACTCCCCTGCCAGAAACCATACAAAGCAACCCCTCCTGCACCGAGCATGAAGAGTATCGATGCGACAAAAAGACGTTTAAGCCATGGCATAATCCTAGCAACCATACCATAGACTGCGGAATCTTTCCGCTCTGCTTCCGCAGTCCAACCGGGAGCAATACGGATATGGCGTTCGTCCTTACCAAACTCCGCGGGAGGGTGGAGGGGTGGAGGAGTTCTCGAATACAGACGATTCTCGAGATTTTCGAGATTACTTGAACGCTCGGATTCTGGCGGATTCGGTTCAGAAGACATAATGAAAAATTATACCACGGGTAGCGCTATATCTCTCTACAGCTGGGTTGCCTGAAGCGAGTTATTGATGTCGGTAAGGGCAATAGTTCGAAACGACTTGGCCTCATCAAGAAGTGATTCGTTCCATACCAGCTCATTGGCTAGCACCGCGCCAAACTCTCCACGAGGGGCAAGATACCCAAGGAGATACAAAACTCGAAGTACCAGTACAATCTCGATCTCCGCGACGGGAAGTATGGGGTACGTCTTAGCAAACTCAATCGATTCGCGTACGGCGATAAAAACATGCTCGTTTTTCTCTTCTCCTGGGGCAAGCCGACGAAGAAGTCGAAATACGCGACCGAAAAGAAGACTCGCCTCAGGCACACCTCGGAAGGTGTGATAGAGATGCTCAGTAAGTACGGCACTGGTGAGACGCCATATACCCTTTCCTCGCACGAGCGTACAGTACGACAAAGAGAACTCCTGAAGTCCGTAGCGCAGTTTCGAGCGTTCCTCGCGTACGCTCTGTGCTGTTGTGGTGATAAGCCCAAGCTCTTTAGTCAAAAGCGTAATGGTCTGGCTTCCCTCACCTCTCGGAGTACTTCCAATTATAAATGCTTCGGTGTGGTAGAGATGATACATGGAACAGAATTTTTAATTTAAAATTTTTAATTTTTAAACAAGACCCGATATGTTTCAATGTAAGAATTGATTCATTGAAAATTCACTGAAAATTGGAAATTGATAATTGAAAATTAATTACTCTGTTGTTTTCGTCATTTTTCGCAAAGCATTTACAACAGAAGGTAACGCCGTGACTCCACCGCTTGTCTGGAAGTGAGCTTTCCCTCTTTCGAGAATTGTCTTTGCCCCCATCTGCTTTGCCATTTCAAGTGACTTCTCCATCGGTACATATGGGTCGTTGTCAGAGAAAATCATAACCGACTGCCCGCAGTGTATCTTTGCTTTTTCAGCATCAAACGGAAGTTCGTAAAACTCACGAACCTCTTCCACATCGATCCGCCCAGAAAATCCGGCGACAAACACACACCCACCAACCTTTGCGCGTTTCGGAAGCGCCTCAAGATACCGCGCGATTGCGATACATCCGAGACTGTGACCGATGAAATAGGTGTCTTTATCAGGCTTACCGACGTAGTCCTTAAGAAAAGTGAGCCATTCCTTCACCCTAGGATGGTCCGCGTGAGGCATCTGTGGCGCTGACACATCAAATCCATCAGCCTTAAGTTCAAGCGTGACATAGGGGAACCAGTTACTACGAGGGGCTCCTTCCCACCCGTGTATTAGAAATACTCGCCTCACCCCGTCAGAATTTTCACTTATTTTATTCATGCGTAAAGCTATTATCTGTAACCCCTACCCCCCCGATACCATTCGAATCCTTTGTCTTAAAAATTCTGCTGGGGTTTCATATAGGACTTACGTAATCGGTCTTATTCCTCCTTTCCTACTGCGTCCTTCCGTAGCTTTATGCGAAGGTGGAAAGGAGGTGGCCGTAGGCCGGAGGATTTCACTATATTTCGCTCGCTACCCGAAAATATCGGCAAGCTCGTAAGGAATAAATCCCTCCCCATAACGGGTACTCCCTTCCCGCGCTACGCCGGAGGCTTCGGCGAGCGAGTAAAAAAGGGAGAATTCCGACAAAATGCGTAGATCCTATCATACTATAGAAATATACCAGAAAAAGGGGATTTTGGGTTTAATCGTAGTCCTTCGTGTAAGAAATGAGACCTACTCCTTCGATAGACGAAGGCCGAGTACGATCTCATCGGCCGTAAAAGATTGCTGGAGTCCGCCTTCGGTGAGTGTTTCCGCTCGCACAACATTTCGAAGCGAAGCGATTGAGGACAACTCCTGTTCGAACTGTTCGATAAACCGTACCGAAAGCCCTTCAGCTTTCACCTGAAGCTCTGCCTCATCCCTTGGGTTAAGTCCAAGTTTCTTTCGCATTTCCTGTACGGTACGCACCAATTCTCTAAATTGCCCCTCTTCCATGAGGGCAGGTGTTAGTGTCGTGTCTAATGCAACATCTGTTGCAATAGTTGGATCAATAACCACATCTTTCACATTTACTTCGTCCTGAATGAGTTGCAGTAAATCAGGACTCAGACTGGATCCCCGCTTCCGCGGGGATGACATAAGAATGTCACTTTTAACTTTTAACTTCCCGAGTGGTTGCCGTACCCTTATACTCACCTTCGTGCGAGCCTCAAGTCCAAGAGAAACAATTTTCCGTACCTCTTCCATTTCCTTAATTTTTATCTCATCTACCTTCCCCGCGCTGGGCCACTCTTCTAAATGCACCGACTCACTTTTTACTTTTTCACTTTTACTTTTTACGTTATCAAACAAATATTCCGCGAAGAACGGTGAGAAGGGGGCCATCACCTTAGCCAAGGTATGGAGCGTATACCGAAGCGTCGCGAGAGAATGAAGGCGTTCATCTAAATCATCCGACTTAATACGGTCCCTTGAACGGCGTAAATACCACGTGGACAAATCGTCGATAAACTCCCCTATCGGTCGGACAGCCTTATCAAGCTCATATTTTTCGAGCGCATCTGTGACACCCAAAATCAGTTGATTTAATCGTGTCATTATCCAGACATCAAGGACATGTGTAGCGTGTAGCGTGTAGCGTGTAGTACCCGAAGAGTCCGCGTAGAGCAGGTAAAACGCAAGCACGTTATCGAGCCGACCAAAAATCTTCTTGGAAACCTCGTCTACACCCTTTTCGCTAAACCGAAGATCCTCCCCATGTACGACAGGAGATGACAGCAAATACCATCGAAGACTATCGGCTCCATATTTTTCTACCACTTCAAGTGGGTCGGGATAGTTCTTGAGCCGTTTCGACATCTTCGCCCCGTTTTCCGCAAGAATAATGCCGTTAACGACAACCGACTTAAACGGCGACACATCGAACAGTGCCGTACCGAGCACGAGTAGTGAATAAAACCACCCGCGTGTTTGATCCAACCCCTCCGCTATAAAGTCGGCAGGAAATCCAGAAGACTTGGTAAGCCATCCATGCTCCGGATTAAAGGAACTCCTCTTCGAATGATTAAACGGATAGTGTGCTTGCGCAAACGGCATAGAGCCCGATTCATACCAACAATCGAATACTTCGCTCACTCTCCGCATTAAATCCCTCCCTGCACCGGTTTTCTTCGCGCAGTCCTCGCACGACAAAAGCACGTCATCGATATACGGGCGATGAAGATCAACGAGTTTATTCGTCACATGATCAAAATACAAGGTTATCGGCTCAGCGTAGCTCTCGAACTGAATCTCTTTGAATAGCCGGCTTGTCTCCTCTAGCGACAAACCTTTGAGTGCTTTCTCAAGATAAATAATCGGCCCTTCGTGCGTAACCAGAAGAACGCTTTCGCCTTTGTGTTTTTCAAGAAGGCGATAAAACGCTTCCATAATTCGTTCCTCCACCCCTTTCCAGCTCTCTCCTGTTCCTCCTCGAGGAGTTACGTAATGTTGTTCGGAAGGAAGCACGTAATAGGCTTCTTCTGCCTCCTTCACCGAAGGATCCCTGATCTTCTTCTCATCCCAGTCGCCACTGTCTACTTCCCGGAGCCCTTCCTCAATACTCACTGGCATACCGAGATGTTTTCCAACAATCTCTGCGGTCTCTTTAGTTCGGAGCATCGGTGAGGCAAAAATGACATCAGCTCCTCCCTCTTTTTGTATACGCTCTGCTGATTCTTTTGCTCGCTTTTTCCCGTCATGCGTAAGTGGATATTTATCTGTCGAATCATCCATTATATTCTCCCGATTCTTCATACTTTCCCCATGACGAAGCAATGTTACCTTCGTAATTCTTTCCGTAGTCCCCTTTCGAAGTTCGTCGATGGAACCGACGACACGAACAGCACGGCACCGCTGACAGCGCCATGCAGGAATGGGAGCTCCCCAAAACCGCGAACGAGATACTGCCCAATCCTTCGCCTCTGCGAGCCAGTTCCCAAAACGAAATTCACCGACGTCTTTCGGTACCCAAGTCACCTTTTTGTTCTCCGCGACCAATTTTTCTCGCATTGAAGATACCTTCACAAACCAGGAAGGGGCCGAGAAGTTGAGAAGCGGTGTCTCACAGCGCCAGCAGTGCGGGTACTGGTGAGTGAACGGAACCGCGAGAAGTAGATTCCCGCGCTCTTTAAGATGCATGGCGACTTTTTCATCTGTCTCTTTCGGGTTTCCTTTGGGCTTTGCAGAGAGGCCTGCAAAATCGGTTACCTCTTGTTTAAATGTGCCGTTTGTTGCGACATGCTGTACGAACGGTAGCTTTTCTTGAATAGCGAGATTGTAGTCATCTTCACCAAACGCAGGGGCAATGTGCACAATCCCTGTACCATCACTTTCGGTCACAAAAGAGCCTCCGTAGATTTTCCAGCCGTGGTCACGGTTCTGTAGAGCACCTTCTTTTGCATAGTAATCAAACAAGGGGCGATACCTTTGTCCGATGAGCGTCTTCCCCAAGACACCCTTCTTTGCCTCAAAGGAAACAGCCTGGCCGTTCCACGTAAAGCTACCAACCTTTGCAGATGGATCAAATTGAAAAGACTCCTTTCCAAACACTCGTTTTAAAATTGCTTCGTCTGCACCTACGATATAGGTATTCCCCGCGGGAAGCTCTGGAGCATTTGATGCTGTTATACACACGAACGCGTACTGAAGCTCTGGGTTGACAGCAAGAGCAACGTTTCCTGGAAGTGTCCAGGGTGTGGTCGTCCATGCAACAGCAAAGGTATTCGCAAGTCCATCTATCGGAAACGTGACAAAAACTGATGTATCGGTAAGCTCTTTATACCCTTGCGTTACTTCAAAGTTTGAGAGAGTTGTCTCACAGCGCGGACAGAGGTGCATTGATTTAAATCCTTCATACACCAAACCTTTATCGTGCAACGTCTTAAAGCTCCACCACACACTTTCGGTGTAGCTCGTATCCATCGTCCGATAGTCATTCACCATATCAACCCATCTGCCGAGACGAGGAATAATCTTCCTCCAATCGTCGGCATAGCGCATCACCGTTTCTTTGGCGCTTGCGTTAAACTTCTCGACACCGTGGTCGACAATATCTTTTTTCGACTTAAACCCAAGTTCCTTTTCGACAATGTTCTCTACCGGTAGACCATGACAATCCCACCCCCACTTTCGAGGTACATGATACCCCTGCATGGTCTTAAACCGCGGAATGACATCCTTGATTGTGCTTGGGAGAACATGCCCGTAGTGTGGAAGCCCCGTTGCAAATGGTGGGCCATCGTAAAATACGAACTCGCCCTTGGGAGATTTCTTCTCCAAAGTCTTTTTGAAGGTGTTGTCCTTCTGCCAAAAAGCGAGAATCTGCTCTTCTCTATCGGCTATCTTGGATTTTGGGGATTGTTGTTCTTCTGCCATGTGTTTCCACCCACTCCTCTTCACCTCGTATGAGGGAGGAGGAGTGATTCGTATGTCATATTGTACTACATTCTTTCCGGTACTTTGATACCGAGAAGAGATAAGCCGTTTTTTATCACCGTCGCGAACGCTTCCGTAAGCGCGAGTTTGTAGGGTGAAGCAGGGTCGTTTGCGTCAATAATCTTCTCGTTCGCATACCAACTGTTGAAAACGCCTGCGAGTTCGGTGAGATACGTAGTGACATAATGAGGCTGGTACTCGGCTCCGGCCCGCTCCACTACTTCAGGAAACCGATACAGAAGTTTTTCCAAGGTGGAGGTTTCCCACTTCTGTAGGAGTTTGACTCCTACACATGGCTTCAAACCGACTTCTTTTGCTTTCGCGAGTACCGCCTTCGCGCGAACGTATGAATATTGCAAATACGGCCCCGAATCGCCCTCGAACGAGATAGACTTTTCAAAATCAAAAATAATATCACCTCCGATGGCCTGCCTTAGAATGGAGTACTTAATCGCCCCAATCGCCACCTGCTCGGCTACGGTCTCTTTCTCTTTTTCCGACATCTCCCGCTTCGCCAAGCCGGAGCCTTGTGCGGAGGTTGGCTCTTTGATTTTCTCCACCACCAACGCTTTCACTTGTGCGATAAGCCCTTCACCGGTAATCACATTTCCTTTTCGCGACGACATTTTCCCTGTAGTCATCCGTAGCATACCGTGCGGAAGATGCACGGTTTTCTCCGCGACCTTCGGCATAATGAGCGACATTACTTTCAAGAGGACTTTGAAGTATTCGTTGATTTCGTTGCCGGTTATGATGACTGATTTGTATAAATCGGGCTCCAATTCAAACTTGCGTTTATTAAGCCCCAATTCCTTCGCTTCGTACGTGGGAAGTCCGAGTGAGTTAATGAAAACCCGTGTATGCAAGCCGTACGGCTCGCCCTTGAAGACGACAGCACCATCGCTTTTCTCAAAAATCCCTTTTCCGAGATTTTCTTCCACTATTGCCTGCCCTTTTCGGCCTTCCTCGCTTTCATAGAAATAATAATTAAATTTTGTACCCAACCTTCGATATATATCCTCAAAATAAGCAAGACTTGCTTCTCTCCCTGCTTTATACATATTCGCAACAAGAGTTTCTCTCGGGTCGCCATTCTTTTCACCAGCAAGAATCTTGTAAATTAGAACATTTATATCCCCAATCGCTTTTTTACTTTTTTCGTCTGTTTCGTAAGCATGCGCCCCAAATACATACCACCTACCGAGTAACACCGAGGGGTGTTCGGTAACTCCGCGGAAATGAAGGATATTTGAGACTTCATTCATATTTTGCTCCATTCCGAAAATTGCTTTCGCAACATGTAGACCCACATCCCCCTGCCAGCAGGCACGCAAGACGTTCGCTCCGTTGTATTCAAAAATTCGCGCCACCGATTCACCAATCGCGTTACTCATCAAATGCCCGATATGGAACTCCTTAAACGGATTCGGGTCGGTGTATTCCACCATTACTTTTTTATGGACAAGAGCCTTGTTCTTGCCATAATCCTGAGCTTGTCGAAGGGCTTCCCTTATATTTTCCGCAAAGAATTCTTTTGTTAGGTAAAAATTGATGAATCCGGCACCGGCCACCTCAGTTTTCTCCACGCCTGCCGGAAGATTTTTTTGTAGTTCAATAACTATCAGTGAGGCAAGTTGCCTTGGAGAATGAAAATTAACCCCTTTGGCTGTTTGGAAACTAACTCCTTCCTCACCACGTGGGCGTATGTATGCCTCCCCCTTAGCTTCTGTGTACTTCTTTAACTTGGGACGAAGAGAAATTCTTACTTTCCGTGAGAAAAGTTCCAGCGCCGCATTCGTCGAATAGTCCCCGTGCGCCAAATCGGCTGGGTGCTCAAACGACACCTCCCTCTTCTCAATTCCGAGAGCAGACAGGGCTTGTTGTAGGCTTTGGTGGAGTTCGTCCTCAATCGTCATACGGCCTATAGTATCATTATTTCTCCTACCCGCACACCAAAATCTTGGTGTACATAGGGACAAAAAAGGCGCCCGTTGCATTGCGGCGCCCGTCCAGAGGATTGGAGAGGTATCCACCAAAGGCGGATATAGTATCTCCGGAAGAGTAGAAACCCTTCCTATAAGGTTCCCAAGGGGAACTCCAACGTGTTAGCTAACTAGTGGCTTAATCACTATGCTTTTGGTTGAAGGCCTTTGTTGGTCCGTTTGTACTTCTGGGACCCCTGTAACCTATCACACCCGTATTTCTCTTGCAAGTTTTCCCTTTCTCCGAGTTATAGAACCTTGTATCCCCTCCTCCTGCCCATTTAGCAATAAGCGACACGTGTCGCTTATTGCTAAATGGCGTTTACTACCTTGTATGTTCCTGAACGATAGCAAGAACCTCTTGCTGGACTGCTTCAAGCGGACGGTTGGCATCAATAACGATATGAGGCACGTTCTTAAAAAACTCTACGTATCCTTCGCGTACACGTTCGTGATATGGTCCGCCTCGTTTCTCAAAAAAATCCAGGATTTTACCAGTTTGTGTAGCACGCTCTAGTCCTTTTTCAGGTGGTACATCAAGGAAAATATAGAGGTCGGGAACGTGTGTAGATAGCAACTGTGTGCGTAACTCCCAAAACAGCGGAGCGAGATGTAATGCGCTTTCTCCATATACTTGATACGCAAAGTTACTTGCGTCAAAACGGTCAGATACTACAGAAACTCCCGTGTCCAGTAGGGGCAGAGCGGTGTTGGTTACATGATCAACGTGAGCCGCAAACGAAAGAAGGAAACGAGATTCGACACTGGCCATAGTGGCTTCATCTGAAATCAACAGAGGCTTAACTTTCGAAGCAATCGGACTTGCAAAAGCCTGCGTTACCGTGAGTTTCTCCGGAGAAAATTCTTTTTGCAGAAAAGAAGCAAGGGTACTCTTGCCTGACCCGTCAGTTCCTTCAAGAACTATAAAGTTACCGAGACTGTAAAATAAAGTGTGTCTGGTAAAATAAAGAAACAATTAACCGACACAAATTATGGAAACAAAAACAAAAGAAAAGATAGTAAAAACACGAAGCGAGATTTTTCTTGAGAGTTCGGTAAAA
>Ga0210019_1002565_pt1 | contig 17541 bp, 18 predicted proteins | sample CryGeyCG2114_020_2_FD_183969 | JGI IMG/M metagenome (GOLD analysis project Ga0210019, IMG submission 183969) | Groundwater microbial communities from aquifer - Crystal Geyser CG11_big_fil_rev_8/21/14_0.20 (SPAdes) (version 2) | ecosystem: Environmental > Aquatic > Deep subsurface > Groundwater ...
ATAAATATTTTTTCTAGTAACAGTCATCATTATCTCCATAACCATTTCTGGAGATTTAATAGCTAATAAGTTCTCAATGCCTTGCCTAACCATAGCTGTCTTACCTCTTTGAGCATCATTAATCCCGACATCTAATGAATCAAGAGAAATAGAAACACAATCAACCTTGAGATCAACCAATTTCTGACAATTTTCTGAAGTTAATAAAACACCATTAGTTAAAACATCAACTTTCAAACCTTGTTCTTTAGCCGCCTGAACTAATACATAGATATCAGGATCTAATAAGGCTTCTCCACCAGTAAAAATAATTTCATCAAAAAATTCTTTGGCCTCTTCAATCACTTTCAATTTTTCTTCAATAGGAATAGGTTTAGTCTTCATTCTATCTTTAAGCGCGGTATTATAATAACAATACCTGCAACCAAGGTTGCACTGCTCGGTGGCAATCCAATATAATTTTCTAGTTTTTTCAGCTTGTTGTTCAGTAGTCATTTTTTGATTAGTAATTGATATAGAAAGATATATTATAACTCCAAATTGTTAAAATCTCAAAAAACTTATATTATTAATGGTAATGAAGTTTAAAAATCTATTTTCAAGGACTAAAGGAGGAACTTTGACCTTAGTGGGATTTATTCTCTCACCCCTTTCTTGGTGGAATGATTTATTCGTCAATTTTCCTTTATCTTATATCATTGCATTTCCATTCGGCTTAATTAATAAATCACTATTCCAACCTGCTTTTATAGGTGCCTATTGGTTAACCAATATTTTGGGATTATTATTAATGCAAAAAGGAGGTAAAAAGTTTTTTCATCCTAATTCCAATTCTACAGAATTCAACAAAGAACTTAAAAACACTCTTATTTGGGGGAGTGTTTATACCTTATTAATTGGAATTCTGATTTTGTATGGAGTTTTATCATTTCCAAGTGAATTTTTAGAAAGAATCAAATAATCTCGCTATTTTGCTTTTTCTAATTTAACAAAATCAACCTCAAACTCTTCAAATGGATGAACTGCTCTAATAAGTTGTTCAACCTCTGCACGTTTATTGTCGGGGCAACGCATCTCAATTCTAACGTGTGGTTGTTGAATAAATTCTCCAATTTTACCCACAACTGGATTTGCACCCTCTTCGGCTTTCCAAGTCGCTGTACCCCTAGAGATAAAGGCACATCGTGAATATTTGCCAATAATACCTGCACCAACTTTTGCAGCAGCTTCAATGATATCAAAAATTAATTGTCTGTCATCTGGGGCAAAAACAAAAAGTTTGTACATTAATTAAAATTGTATCATATATAAATTGGCTGACATTGATTGAGAAAACCAAATAAATTATCGTTGCTCCCCCCACAGGTCGTTACTCGAACTAATTTAGCCTGGAGAAGAAATGTTGACATATTTGTTATGGGATTTTTGTTTGGAAAACCTGCCCTATCTATTAGCTAACTTCTATTTTTACTCCAATAATCTTGCCATCGATGAGGTAATAGCTCTTCTAAAGTAATATATTTATTATCTGATAATAAAATTTTAGTTTTAAGATTATTTCTGTTTATCTGAAACATAAATTCTCTACATCTTCCACATGGAGTAATAAGTTTTCCATCAGGTTCAGTAGCTATTATTTCTAGAATTTCGGTTTCACCTTCTTTTATCATTTGAGCCATAGCACATATTTCAGCACAGAAACCAAGATTTGCTGATGTACCTACACTTAATCCTGAATATATCTTTCCTGACTTTGTTTCTAAAGCACAACCAACATGTCCAACAGTAACATCACTTGTTAGTTCTTTTTTATTTGCTAATTTTTTTGCTTCACTAATTAATGATTTATTTTTCATATTCTAAGCCTAACTTAATATAGGTAAAACTAAACTCTCTTTTAAATATTTCTTATAAAGCTCAATGTTTTTATAATGATCAAATGCAATAAGTTCTTCACTCGGTATTTCAGTAAAACTAAACCACTTTTGATCGTCAACTTCCCAATCTGATTCTCCAACTTTTTCTAAAGCTTCACATAAAAATACAAATGAGATATTCTGTCGATCTTCTTTTGGTCTATCTGGATTATCTCTTACTGTTAGTAATCTAATATTTTTAACTTTATATCCAGATTCTTCCAATACTTCCCTAGCTACTGCTTCTTTTAAGTTTTCATCCCTTTCAACAAATCCTCCAAGTAATCCCCACTTGCCACCCTCTAACAGCTTTCCAGTTCTCTTAATTAAGAGTATTTTATCTTCTTTGAGAACTAAAGTATCAACTGTAACATGTCTTAATAAAGCATCGTTGCCATCCTCCCATTTGCATCTGATCATAAAATGTTCTTCCTTTTTTATTTACTGAAATTATAACAGACAACCAGAACTCAGTTCGAGTCCCAGGCCAACCTGTCCTATCGGGGTATATATATTGAAAAAAGATTGGTATATGGCTATAAATAAGCCTATAATTTAAAAGCTCCCCCAACAGGTTGTTACTCGAACTAGGAGGTGGGTGGAAAATTTCTTATTATTTCAAGAATTTAGTGTAAATTACAAAATCAACATTTAAATAGTGATTTTCAAGTTGTCCAGTATTTGTAAAACCACTTTGTTCATAAAATTTGTTTGAACTCCAATTTTTTCCAGTATAAAGATATATTTTATGAGAATTCAACTCTTTTGCATAATCTTCAACCTTTTGTATGAGTTGTTTACCTATGCCTTTTTTTCTGCTTAATTCAGCAACAATTATTCTTTCAATGAATGTAACGCCAGCGGTAATATTTCCTACAATAATGCCAGTAATCTCGTTATCTAGTTCTGCTTTAAAAATAAATTTATTTGGATTCCATTCACCCCATGAAACTTCTCTTCCATAATGTTTTAAATCCTCTACACTCCAGGATTGAGCTTCAAAGGCTTCGATTTCTTTCTCAGTTGATTTAGTTATGTTCATGTTCATGAAAAAACCTTTATTTATTTATAACTTCCCTAAGCTCATCTAAATTAAGTTCTGTACGAACATCGATAAAGTTTCCATCTATTTTAGCGTCTCCATTAACCCACACTTGACTTGGAGTAAACTTGTATATTCTTCTTGGAAATTTTTTGAGAAACTCTGCAACATCTCTTGGTTTTCTTTTTTCTCTTTTATAAACTTCTGTTATCGCTATCAACATATCTTTTGGATTTTTTAATTCTTTTGCTTCTCCCTTTAGATATACTCCGAATCCAGTGCCTGCTAAGGCAGTTGAATCATACGATGTTATAAAGACTTTAGAATTATTCCTAACGTTCATAGAATGTTGGTTGTCTTTCCATGATAACCAATAGTAATTTAACTTGGAATCATATGCGCAATACACTGGTGTATTCCATGGCTCACCCTCAGGGGTAATTGATGCAATGTTTATGTATAGAATTTTTTTAAGTACTTCTGCTGCTTCAAGAGTAAGTTTGTTCATTGAAACATTATATCAAATTGAATACTCAGTTCGAGTCCGAGGCAAGCTGTCCTATCGGGGGTATAAGTATTAAAAAAAGATTGATATATGGGCATAAATAAGCCTATAATTTAAAAGCTCCGAGCAATAGACGCTATCAGAACCTGCATTATGCAGGAAGATGTTAGGTTTTATCGTCTACTAGACACTCCATTGCAGTAAATAACCTCCACTACTTCCATTGCTTCCACCGCCCTGACGGCGGCCGTTCGTTGTGTAAGCGTTGCACGCCACCCACCCGTCTAGCTTTATATTAAAGAAAAGTCTTACCTCCCCTATGGAACCAAGGGCTCAGTAAAGATTGCATAGCTTGCCCTTCCAGTTATGAAGCAAACTGGTAAAATCCAATTAATGGCAAAAAATGACAAATACCATATTATTAGTAGAAACGAAGGATGGGCAGTAAAAAGAGAGGGGTCTTCTAGAGCTGCTGGTGTGTATTCAACTAAAGATGCTGCGACTAGGGCATCTGATAGTTTCCGCAATCAAAGTCACGATGTGGTGGTACACAAAGCAGATGGAACCATAAGTGAATGGCGAAAAGGGAAAAAATAAACACCATAATCGCCAAAGTATTTATAAACTGCCCCTTTGACGCTGAATATCGGACTTTACTACGTCCGCTGCTTTTTTCTTTAATTTTTCTTAACTTTGAACCGCTAATTGCTTCTCGAAGAACAGATTCAAGTGAAATTAGACTTAATAAAATTCTAGATTTGATTGAAATATCAGACCACAGTATTCATGATATCTCCAGAGTTATAGCAAAAAGCACAGGTGACTCCTTCAGGTTAAATATGCCATTTGAGTTGGGAATCGATTGGGGTTATAAACATTTCAACAACAGTAAAAAACAGTTTTTAGTTTTAGGTGGAGAGAAGTACAGCATAGGCAGAGCCTTATCTGATATCTCAGGCTGTGACCCAGAATTTCATGAAAATGATGGGGAGAAATTAGTTCGAATTGTTAGAAATTGGATCGTAAATCTCTACCCAGAGAAACAATTTGATGGAGCATCTGAAATATGGGATCAATATAACTTTTTTTATACATCATTATATGAGAACAAAAATTATAGTAACGAAGATGTTGAATCCATGCCAGTTTCAGAATATATAAACAACATTTGCAGATGGCAAGATAATCATCACTAACGAATCATCCTTTTGGTAAATATTTTTCATATTCTTTTGCAAGCTTCTCAAATTCAACAAGTTCTTCCTTGTGTTTCATCTCAACTTCTAAATAAAACCATTTGTAGAACTTATTTATTGCGACAGTGTAATCGCTTACTAATGAAATTAAATCAATTTTCTCTATTGAATTCTTAAGATATGACCTTGATTCAGATTTCCACCCATCATAACCAATCAAACCCTCTTTGAACAAAATTAAAGTAATGAGTTCGCTATCTTTGCCATCCTTCCTATCTATACGGAACTCAAAACCAGTTGGAAGCAACTCAACATGTTGAACATACTCTCTGAGTTGCTGAACAAAATAAAATTCACTTTTCCCAAGCAGCTCCTCTCTTTTTAAATCATAATTGTCATTATTTTTTTTAGAAAAATTAAAGTGTTTTTTTAACCGTCTTGTGTGATCAACGAGTGATTTTACTGATGCCAAATAATTATGCATTCTTCGAGCAAGTTCTATTTGAAATTTATCTGTTTTATCTCTATTTTTGACATAAATTATTTCCGGATGTTCCTTGATATATTTATCTATTGAATGTAATTCAACAAAATTTCCATAGAATATTTGCTCTGTATTATTGAGTGATCTCAATTTTTGGTGAATTTTATATCCCTCACAATCCTGTATTTTTTTATGCAAGTCTATTAAGTCTGTCATATACTACCGATTAATAATGAAATCTACACTCCGCTCTCTAATTCAAGTAAATCAAGACCTTTAAATGCTGGAATGGACGACTGACCGGCAATTCCCTGTACATTTCCGCAAACACCTGCCAAACCCAAGATGTATCTGTTTAACTGTTGTTCACGTTTTTTCCAAGTCGCTTCAAAGGCTTTACGCTCTCTGTCTATTTGTTCTTTCATCTCCTGGTGGACTTCAACAAGTGCTTCAACTTGCTGCCTAAATTCAGTGCCGGTAACATAATCAAACATTAAGTCTGCCTTTTTACCCCTGTGCTCACCAATAGCTTTTTGACGTGCTACCTCATGCAATCTATCCCTTAATGCAGTAGCAAGAGGAACAACTAAATTAGGCTTGCAAATCCATATACCATCTCTAAACTCCATGTCAGTTTTCATATCAGTTGGAACTGTACTAGACACTAGAATAGCAATACTAGCTCCTTCATTCCTCTGATCCTGTTTTAATTTTGCAACCCAAGTGTCAGACCAGTTTTTTTGGTAATTTTTAAATTCCCATAAAATAACTCCACACTTAGTTCCATTTCTAGAGCAAACTGTTTGCCTAATGTCTGCACCTGACTGTCCCTTCTTTACTTCTTCGATTTCATCGTGAATGAATGTGTCTCTTAATAGAGCCTCAACTTCCAACTCTAGTATTTCACCCTGCATTTGCTGTGACCCTTGTTGTAACTTTAACTGGGCATCTCTAAGTTGCTGTTCAAGATCACTTAATTTTTTGTCCTTTTCTTTGTCTTTAAGCTGATGTTCTTCTTCAGCTTTCTTTCTTGACTCTAGTCTAATTTTTTCTTCCTCCTCAGCAAGAACGCGTTTCATCTCAAGCTCTCTCTCCTCATCTTTCCTTCTTAAGGCTCTAATTTCTCCACTCAACTCTTCTAACTGATGGAGAAGAGTTTTGTTTCGTTCTTTTTCTTCACCGGCACTGGCTGTGAGATTTTTTATTGTTAATTCGTATTGTGATTCAAACCGCCTGCTAGCTTCTTGCTCGGCGTGTTTCTTTGTTTGCTCCAGTTCCTCCTGATGTTTGCTTCGTTCAGCAGAAAGTACTTCTTCCTGAATCTGATGGGTGATTGCTTCAGATATTTCATTTTCTTCACCACAATTTTTACATTTAAATGTTGTAGCCATATATTTGATCCTTTACTACTTATATTGTCTGGTACCTCTACAGTATGGGAATCTGGAACATCCATAAAACTTCCCATATTTGCCACTTCTTAAAATCATTTTTGAACTACACTTTGGACAATTCTGATCTGTTAAAATTGGAGTCGGCTTAATTGTTGTTTCAGAGCTATGTGAACTTGATTTACAGTATTTGCAAAATCTTCCATACCCAGTAATAAGTCCAGAATCCTTAAAATCCTCACTGTCTCTGAGCTCCTTACATTTCGGACACTCTCTCATCAATCCATTATTAATATTGTCTATAGTTGAATGAATTGCTTCTAAAAAACCATTGTTTCTACCCGTTGGTTTTAAACACTTTTCAATCCTTTGATTTAAAGTTGAGATAGGATCTTTGCCAGAGTTAAACCTGTTTATTCTTATAAATTTGTAACTATAACTTTCAAGAACCTTTTGTCTGTATAAATCATCTTCTGTATAGTAATCTTGGTAATTGAATTCGTTTACTCCTTCAGCTTCCTTGAAATGCTCTAAAAAGCCATCATACTCAATTACTATCTTATGTTCTCGATCCTTCTCATCGAGATAAGTTAAAAGAAAATCAACCTTATAGCTAGGATGATTATATAGTTTATCCAACTGCTTTAAATATTTTCCCAATTCAAACTGTGGGATAAAGTCAACTCGATCCTTATTGTCTTTCCAAAAATCGGTCTGATAAAACCAGTTTAGTACAACCGGCTCCATTTTTGAGTTCTTGTCTGTTTCTTCAATACTATGCTCTTTTTTTGCCTCATCTAATGCAAACTTATAGTGTCGAATTGCTTCACCAACAGAACCATTAAATTCTTCAATTGGTTTACTCAAAACAAAATGCATGCATTCTTTAGCACGGCTAAATCCCACATTTAATCTCTGAGCTTTAATTTTGCCGTCTTCCTCGATATCTACACTACTTAAGTCTTTAATGAAGACACCCCACAAATGATCCTCTTGCTTCGTAGCCACCATAGAGTAAAAAATAATGTCTCTCTCTTCGCCTTGGCATGTATCAAATGTCATTATTTTCAGCCTAAGATTGCTGAAGTAATAATCCTTTTCTGGCAATTGGTTAATTCTCTCGACGATTAATTTTTGTTGGTTGGTGTGAGGAGTGATAATACCGACGCTTTGATTAGAACCCTGCTCTCTTAATTTCTCCAGCTCACTGATGATGAAGTCAACTTCAAGGGAATTTGCATTCCCACCTACCTCGCTTTTCCCGTCATGATCCACAAATGAAAATTTCAATACTTCATCTATACGCTTGCCTCTAATTTTCATCACTTGCAAGTTATCTTGATAAAAATATTTATTCGAATATGAAATTATTTCTTTATATCCTCTAAAATGCTTCAGTAATTGAGTTCTGTAATTACTAATATATTCAAAGAATTCTAAAATTGATGTCTTAATATCAAACTTTTGTAGTTTAATAAATTTAGCTTCATCCTTAGAAATATATTTTCTAAAAGAATCTCTTATGCTGTTAAGGTATTCATGGTTAGTGTCGGAACGAGCCTGGGCAGATTTGACGTTACTAAATTGCTTTTTATCACCCAATATTAAGATCTTTTTTGCTCTTAGAAGTGCAGGAAAAGCTTGAGCAATGCTTACTTGCGAGGCTTCATCGATAATTAACAGATCAAACATACCCGACTCAAGTGGTATAAACTCAGCATAATCTCTTATACCAGCCAAGATGCATGGGAAAGCCTCCTTAAGTTTTAAAAATTCATCCTTGGGGAATCGTTGCTTCGATCGAATAATGTTTCTGAGATGAGTTGCTGTATTTTTATTGTTTTCGTAAAAATCAATTAATCTTCCATCTAGGTGATAAGTCATCTGAGCAGTCGTCAACTCTTGTAACGACTTCATTTGTGAAGTGTAACTGCCTTCTGGTAGGTTGGAAAAATCTTTGGAAATCTTCTGACCCAAATAGATGTACCTAATAAGTTTCTCAAATTCTAAATCCGAAATACTAATTAGTTCATTTTCTACAAGACTCTTAAGTAAAGAGCTATCAACTCTAAGTTTTTTAAAAGTTTTTGGATAAATATCTGAATATTTTTTTGGCAAGTCAAGCTGGCTGCCCTGTTTTACCAGTTCCTCAATTGAGGCAACAATTTCCTCATTTAGTAAACACCTGTGAATAAAATCAACTAAATCAAATGCAACTGGAAATTCATTGTCAGATTTATATTTATTGATTGTGCTGATTATGAAATGAACTCTACCGAGGCTTTCTAAATTTTCGTGTGCATTAAAGTTTTGAGGTAAAGAGAAATCATTTCTAAACAAACGATCAAGCTCTTCAACTTGTTTTTTTCTAAAGAGGTACCCCACTAGCCACTGTTTTATTTCCTGATATTTTTGAAGATACTCAAAAAGCTTTTCTTCAGAGTTTTCCGAAAGCCTGTCAAACATCAGAAGTAAATCTAGGTCAGTTCCATTTGAAGCCTTAATTTTTTGTAGATAAAAGGCTAGTGATTTCCCTAGATCAATATACTCGATCAAACTACTGAGCTTTGTAATTTTTACTAAATCTATGCCAATAGTCTTTAAAAATAATTGGTGAGTGCTGCCATCATCTGCAAAAAGTTCATCTTTTAAATCAAGCAAGTATTGTCGTAACTCATCAAAGTGTAGTGTAGAGTCTGCGTTGTCTAATAATTCATCCTTATCAAAGAAAACCTTCTTGTTTAAAAAATATGATTCTAAATCGACGAGCTCCCTAATCTCTTCTAAAGAAATGTCTTTATTTGAAATTATTTCAGCCTCTAAGTCTTCTCTTAAGCTTCTCGACAACTTGTCTATATTGGACTCTAATATTTCATGATCTTTTTTTACAGCTCTAAAATGTGTTTTAATATTTTCAATTGTTGAGGTGGCTAATATCTGACTATATGTGTTTCCAGTTTTGCCTAATCTCAAAATTGGATTCTGGAAATTTTTATCATATCTCACCTTATTCATCGTATCCGTAATTTTGTCTTCCACCACATCCAAGGCTTCTTTCTTATCTGAGAGGACAAGTACGGATTGCCCCTTCAAAATCGCATCAAAAACAATTGCTGTAATCGTGTGACTTTTACCAGTGCCCGGCGGTCCTTCCACGATAATATACTTGCATCCATCCTTGTGAATTGCGTTTAGAATTTGAAGCTGCTCACTGTTCAAAGGGATGGGGCTTTGAAAAATCAGCTTGTCTTCTACACCGGTATTATCCCAATCGTCTTCTACTGAGGGATTAATTGGCTCTGGATTATTGTGTATGAAGTCATCAATGAGCTTATTGAATGCTTCGGCAAGTTCATTATCCTCTGCATCTAGTAGCTCCAGTATTTCCTCATAGTCATTTACTAAGGCCTCATCTGATTTATCAAACAAAGATATATAGCAAGCGTTGGTAACTCTAACTAACTCACTTCTAGATTGCTGTATCGATGAATCACTGAGCAGAACTGATTTATCTAAATCAAAAAAGTTAGTAAGTTCATGAATAATACTCTGAAGCTTATCTAAAAAATCATTTTCAAACTGAGCCAGATATAAAATTCGTTCACTTACCTCTTTTAAGCTTCCATGCTTACCACGCTCCTGGTTATATTCTTGAGAGATATATTCCAAGGCTTTTTTATTTATGTAAACTTGGGAATCAAATTCTAAATGCAGAGTATCTGCCTGCCTTTCAATGCTGACAGGTACATAAAATATTGGATACTTAGCACCATTAAATGAAATATCACAAAAATATAAATAAAACTCTTGTTTATCCAATATGGCTTTGTTTCTATCCATCTCATAAACTTCAGAAAACAAATCACCGATTTCATAGTTTTCGAAAAATATCGTGATATTGCTTTTTACTGCAACATGTTCAAAAACTGACAATAATTCTTTTACAATTTGAACCTTCTCACCAGCCAATAATTGTTTCAATATCTCGGAAATTTTATTCTCAAGAGTTGCCGTTAATACGTTTGTTAACTCCTCTTCCATCAAGTATAGATTGTTCTCGTCTCCTAACTTTAGATTTTCAACGGGTTTTTCAATATTTCCAATAAAGGGGAGTACTAAATCGTTTCTGATAATGGTTGACGCTGCATCGATCGAATTGCTTTGTGCTAAATCATATTCATCTTTATGTAAAACAGCGAGTTTTTGTATTTCTTCAGAAATAGATTCAATTGATTGTTTTATTTGCTTAGGAGTTATTTTTTCAACCTGTAACTTTACCAAGTCCAACAAGTTCTTTGGGATTGTTGTTCTATATACCCCTTTTCTAATATTGCTAAGTGTATCGGCCTTGAAGGTGTGGGAGACTAATTTCCAAACTAAAGTATTAAAAGAAGGATATTTACTCAACGATAAACCCACAAGCAAATTACTACTGTTTCTAAACTGAATACTTCTTTTTGGGTTTCTTCTTTTATGAAAATCTGTCTCTAAAAAATCCATGAAATATTTAGAGACATCTTTGATAAATGGAACTATGTTTGAAGGAGTGCTTCCCATATTTTTTATTCTTATGATCTATCAATGTATATTTGATTTAGTACTGCTAATTATAGACTTCACAACTCATATTATGGTACAGCAAAAACCATTTTGATTCAGACTTAGTTGGTCTGTGTAATGAATACACAAACTAATAAGTCACATATCGTCACCAGGCTAAGTAAAATACTAATATGACAAATAAGCCTGGACGTGGACGACCAACACGCTACACTTCCAAACTACCAGCTAATGTAACGACTTACACAAAAGATTGTCTTAGTAACGATGTCTTTCCCACAATTGAGGGCTTAGCCACTCATTTAGGTGTAGGAACTCGTACCATTTATGACTGGGAAGCCGAGTACCCTGATTTTTCGCAGACGATAGACCAATTGCGAGACACCCAAAGACAATTACTTATTACAAACGGCCTTACAGGTAGCTACAACACTCGTTTTGCCATGTTTTTACTCAAGGCTAACCATGGCATGAGTGAGAAAGACCCACTCATTACAGCTACGCAAAATAGTTATATGAACATCTCGCCCGACTTACTTGCAGATGCCTTGGAAATTATGCAGAACAAGAGCGACGAAGAGTAATTATTTTTCAGCCATTATTACCACGCCGGTTCCCTCATGAGCATAGGCACATCCGCTATTTAGTTCTGGCTTCTCCAAAATTAATCTATGTCCCGGTGAACCTACCCATGCATCGATTGCCCAATATGTTTGGGTGGCATTTTGTATATAAAGCTCAGTAATACCGCTACCAACTTTGTATGGCTCAACTGCTACCTTGTCTTTCGTTAGACCTTCACCCTCTGCCCACTCTTCAAATCCCTTGTGACCGCTATTTGGTTCTTTAACTGCCAGCCACCTTTCAACTAAATTATCGCAAAGATTGCCATCAAGCAGTAGCTCTTGAACGCCAATTGATTTTCGGTGTTCATTTATGGCATCAAATAAATCTTGGCCTGTGTATTGTTTGTCAACTTTGGTTATGAGGAAAGCTATCCATACCGTAACCCCAATAAACAAAATACCTAGCCCCGCTAACCCCCAAAGTAATATTTTCTTGATATTAAGTTTAACCATAGATTTAGTGTTCCCACCCAAATTTTCGTGCCAGCTCAAGCTCTCTATCACCACATAGATGGTCACTCAATGGAATAAATGGCTTACGACCGCTGTGGTGAGGAAAATTAAAGTCATTTTCTTTATCTTCCATAAAGACACTGCAATACCAATAATCCTGGCTTACTTCTCCTCTAGTCAGCAGGGATTTAAAGGCAAAAAAGTAGTAAACAATTACAGTCAGTCCAATCAAAGTTAAAAGTAGTGAAATTGAAGATTTATCCATAGATTAATTGCTATTTATTGACTGTATTTTATCAGGAGCAATCAATAAATGCTAGTTATCAACTGTAGAGTCATTGAATGCATAAATCTAGTCTTATATGCATGAGACAATACAATCAACCAGACCAATCATTAAGAATAAAATTCGGCAATCGTGTCAGAGAGCTCCGCAAAAAGCTAGGACTTTCGCAGGAAGAATTAGGCTTTAAATCAAATATCCATCGAACTTACGTCGGTGCTGTAGAGCGTGGAGAACAAAACGTCTCACTAGATAATATTGGCAGGCTTGCCAAGCATCTCAAAGTTTCTCTTTCTGAACTATTTAAAATGTAACCATTACACAACGGCGTACTCAGTGGTTAAATATTTTCCCCTTTTTTGTGTAAGATAATACACAAAATTACCCTATTTACCAATCCTTTTTTAGTGTTATAATATCTATACGGTCAACGTGGAATCAACACCACTGTGACGAGGATGAATATGTAATATGTCCTTGTCGCGGTGGTTTTTTTGTACACCAAGCAAGGGCATAGAGGCTTGGTGATATGACAAATAAAAATCAAACAGACACACTAAATCTAGCTGCTTACTTCAGCCTGCTTGGCTATCAATGTGTAAGCATTAAATACTCCCAAGACGAGTCTAAATTTTTCTTCGTTTTTGACATTTCTGATACTGACTTTGCTTTGTACTCAGACCTTTTTTGGTCTCGTAAAACCAGTGTCGATGCTTTCTCGTATGCCGAGGAACTAAAGGCTGTTAAATCGCGTATGTATCATTATAAAAATCAAGAAAGGAACTATGAAAGAACAACTTCTTTCTGAGGCTAAAAAGTATATTAGCCGCGGTTTACCAATTTTCCCAGTCCACATCGGCTGGGATAAAGAAAAACAAAAGTGGACAAAGCAACCACTGATAAAAAAGTGGGAACAGTTGTCTGGCACAACTGAAGAAGACCTACACAAATGGTCTGGCCTTTCAGGTCACAACGGCTGGGGATTAGTGACAGGAGAAAAATCGGGGATTTTAGTGCTTGATATAGACAACCCTGAGCTCATTACTCAATTTAACCTTCCTCGCACACCACGAGTTCGCTCGATTTCAGGTGGCTACCACTACTATTTTGACTATCCATTTGGGATTGAAGTGAAAAGTATCAAAGGGTTGCTTCCAAAGGTAGATATTCGTGCTAATAAGGGATTTATCGTTATTCCACCCTCGGGAGAGTTTGAAAAAAATTACGTTTGGGAAGTCGCTCTGGAAAATCAACAACTTGCACAAGTTCCAAATTGGCTCCTTGATTTATTGGAGACTATTCAGTCACCAGGTCTTGGCCAAAACACTTTTAATCCGGAAATGTCTGTCAACCCAGGCGACCGACATAAAACTGCACTACAAGCAATTGGCTACTTTTCAAGAAAATATCACAACGAAGAGTTACCACAAATTTGGCAACGTCTTAAAGACTGGATGAAAGACAAGTTTACTGTCCAATTTGGACTTGAAGAAATGATTTGGCTAGAAAAGTCTTTTGACCACTACGCATCAAAAAACATTGAAAGTATTCCAGATGAAAGTTCGTCAAAAACAGTTTCAAACAAAATTATAAAACTAATCACCGGCGGTAATTTTGATTTACTTAAAACAGAGGATAAAAAGACGTACATCGGACTTCCAAACAAGCCATTAACGGCGATACCAACTGACAGTGAAGAGTTCTTTGAGATAATTTCGTTTGAATACCTCACACAATATGGGGCTCCAGTAATGAAGGATGCTCTAAAAAGAGTCATGCCTACGATTAGGGCGTTGATTTATGACAAAGGAGAAGAGATTCGTTTGGCCAATAGAGTGGCTATTCAAGATGGGATTTATTACGATTTGTTTGATGATAAGGAGTTCGTCAAAGTTGATGACCACATGCAATTAGTAGGTGCTGAGGCTATCAAAAAAATCGGTGTAAGATTTGTTCGTTACTCACACCAGAGACCACAGATAAAACCAAACCTCAACGCATCTATTTCAGATGTATATGCCCTTTTCGACTTCATCCCGATTAAGGATAAGGAGCAACAGCAACTTCTGATTTGTCATTTAGTTACTTGTCTCATACCGGGGTTTGCCAGGTGCATGTTGGTATTACACGGCTCCAGAGGCTCAGCCAAATCAACAACGCTAAAAATACTGAGGGATTTAATTGACCCTGCCGTGCCTGATTTAGTTCGTTTACCTGACAAGGATAATGACCTCCAGATTTTTTTGGAGAAAAATTTCTTTTGTTGCTTCGACAATGTCTCAACAATCACAAAACAGGTTTCAGACTCATTAGCCATGATGATTACCGGCGGTGGAACTATTAGTCGAAAATTGTTTACTGATAATGAAATTATAACAACAAACTTGAAGGCTGGAATTGCCTTAAATGGTATTAATCTTGCTATTAGGGAGCCTGACCTGTTGGAAAGGTCATTAATCATTGAAACTAAACGACTGGAGTCAGTTAAGTCTGAGGAGATTGTGCTGTACGAGTTTCGTTCCTACAAAGACACAATCTTAGGTGGCTTATTTGCCCTTTTAGGAGAAACTTTCATGAACATCTCTGACGAACCAAGTGCGTTTCGTATGGCTAGCTACTATCGCTATATGCGAGCTTCAGCCAAGGTCTTGGGAATTTCCCCAGCAGATTTTAAAACTATGTTTGAGCGAAACGTTAACCGCCAAAATGAGGCTGCAATTGAAGGCTCTCCTCTTGCACTTGTTGTAGTCGACTACATGACTGACAAAGTTGTGGCAGTAGAAGAACGGTCATCAGAGCTTTTCAAACAACTCTCAGAACGAGCAAAAGAAATAGGTGTTGAAAAAAGCATGCCTAGAGGTGCTCACATGCTTTGGAAGAGACTCAATTTATTGAGGATTGATTTAGAGGCAATGGGCATAACGCTCGAACGTATTAATAAAAAAGACGCGACGTATATTCGTATCGAAAGCAAGGATACTCGTGTGGCAGCAGTGGAAGCTACGGAAGCTGCTAATAGCTTTTAACGAACATGCTCTCTCCTGACGCTATTACCGAATTTCGAGAGCTTTACCAAGATGAACTTGGTATAGAAATTTCTTATGAGGAAGCGTCGGAGAGAGCTGAAAGGTTCCTCAGATTGTTCAAGCTTGTTTATCAACCCATACCCAAAGATTGGCCAAGCCAACACAACAAAAAGGAGTAATTCTAATCTGGTAATGATGTTGATAAATAGCATTTAAAATAGTAAAATATAAGGTGCAAATGCAATCAAAATCAACATACTTTATCTATTGCCGAAAGAGCTCAGAGCAAGAAGACCGACAAATTTTATCTCTCCCTGCTCAGGCTGCTGAGCTCCAAAAGTTGGCCGAGAAAGAACATTTAAACGTCGTCAATATTTTCCAGGAATCCAAAAGTGCTCATACTACGGGTAGACCAAAGTTTGATGCAATGGTTACACGAATTGAAGCTGGCGAAGCAAACGGTGTAATTGTCTGGGACGAATCGCGTCTTGCTCGTAACTCCCTGGACGGAGGCAAGCTTATTTACATGATGGACTTGGGTCTAATACAGGAAATTCGTAAACCAAGCAAGATTTATCGAAACACTCCAGATGACAAAAGCTGGCTTTCCATGTGTTTTATGATGAGTAAAAAAGAGTCTGATGATAAAGGTGTAAACGTTAAACGTGGGCTTCGCACCAAGGCAGAAAAAGGTTGGTTTCCCTCTTCTTGGACTAAACCAGGGTATATGTGGGATAAAGCTGAACGTGGTAACAAATCAATTCTGACCGACCCGATTCGCTTTCCGCTAATTAAACAATGTTGGGACTTACTACTAACTGGTGCCTACACCACTCCCCAAATCCTTCGTAAGTTAAATGATGAAGGGGGTTATCGTAGCCAAGTTCGTAGAACAATGGGTGGAAAACCCATGCACCGCAGTCAACTCTATAACTTGTTTAGTGACCCCTTTTACTATGGGTGGTACGAGTACAAAGACTCCAACGGTGAGATTGTTTGGAAAAAGGGGAATCATACTCCAATGATTACCGAAGAAGAGTTCAACCGTGCTCAAATGCTTTTAGGAAGAGGAAGTAAACAACGGTTTAGAAAACACGAGTTTCCTCTAACAGGAATTATCCGATGTGGTGAATGTGAGGCGATGGTTACGGCAGAGGAAAAATTTCAAACTATTTGTTCGAGTTGTAAATACAAGTTCGCTTCGATGAATAAGGAAGAGTGCCCAAAGTGTCACTTAAGAATTGAAGAGATGGTCAACCCCACCCTTCTTCACTATACCTATTATCACTGCACCAAGAAGAAAAGTCCTAAATGTACTCAAAAAAGCATTTTATCCGATGAACTAATTAAGCAAGTTGATGAAAAGCTCAAACGTGTCACTGTTTCAGACCGCTTTGTAAAATGGGCTTTAAAATATCTCAGTACTCTCCACGATGAAGAAACAAGCTCTCATGCTGCAACTATTAGCCAGCTACAAAACTCCTACAATGACTGCGTTAAACGCTTAGATAATCTAGTTAAGTTAAAAATTTCCCCTGTTAACTCTGAGGGGTCTTTATTGTCTGATGAAGAATTTTTGGCTCAAAAAACCTCTATCGTAACTGAAAAGGCTAAATTAGAAGAAAGCCTCGCTAACCAAGGTCAGAGAGTTAATAACTGGCTTGAACAGGTTGAAGAACATTTTAACTTTGCACTCCACGCTCGCCACCGTTTCGAAATTGGCACCCCAGAAGAAAAAAGAGAGATGTTGGTCACAATTGGCTCGAACCTAACACTTCTTGATAAGGTTCTCGGTCTAGATTTAGGAAATGAATACGCTTTTCTAGAATATGTGAAGGAAATTGAACCCTCTGTTTCAGAAGGGTTAGAACATGAGAAAAACATTGATATATCGATTGATTTAGAGTCCTTGTGGGCTCAAAATCCATTGGTGCTCCCCCGGTAGGATTCGAACCTACGACCTTGAAGTTACATGTAATCTCTATGTTTCCATAGTGCATGGACTATCTCATCACCATATTTTAAAAAAATTTAGGTGGTGGGCGCTCTAGGGTGTAAT
>Ga0210019_1002567_pt1 | contig 17534 bp, 2 predicted proteins | sample CryGeyCG2114_020_2_FD_183969 | JGI IMG/M metagenome (GOLD analysis project Ga0210019, IMG submission 183969) | Groundwater microbial communities from aquifer - Crystal Geyser CG11_big_fil_rev_8/21/14_0.20 (SPAdes) (version 2) | ecosystem: Environmental > Aquatic > Deep subsurface > Groundwater ...
TAAACTATCCCAGCCCTTCACTAACTCTCTAGCCGTATCCCTTGTCCATTTGCCGGCCGAATCTGCTTTTACAGCGTTTATATCGCCGCTCAGGGCGCGGCCGATGGCAGGCGCGTTTTCCGCCTGCGGATTGCGCAGCGCCCATGCATGCGGAACCGGCGCCAAAGAAAATATAAAAGAAACGATTATGCTTACAGATACAAATTTTTTCACAAAAAATAACCTCTCTCCGAATAGATATGTATTCACTTCGGCCTCCTCGTTTTTAATGGGTTTAATTTTATAGCTTACAGCCATGCAACTATTTCCTGTTTTAACCTTATGTTTATATCTTCATTTGTGGCGCTGTTCTGTTTATAACCATCGCTCAATCTCTTTCCTCAATTTTCCATTAGGCATCTTTGGTAAATACAAATTTGCCGGCGGCAATTGCGGAATATTAAACATACCTTCCGGCGCCTTGTTGATTACAAGATGAATCTGATGCTTCGCGAATGCCTCATCTATCTGTTGCTGGCTTGTAGCAGTAATGATGTTCTTAAAACCTATCCGCCTCAACATCCTCACTACAAAATCAACCATCCTTTCGTTCTGCGTAATAACCAATGCCGTCTTTTGCACAGCCCTATGCCGAATTATTGCTCCTTTGGTTTCTCTTCCGCCCTTTTCAACATAAGGAATTAAAATATTTGTAAGCCCCTGTTTCAATTCGCCTCGTTTTGATTCAGCGTATCTAGCCGCAACTTCTTGCGCTGCCACTTTTTGCGCCTCCAAACCAACAGCCGCTGCTTCTGCAAATGCCTCTATCGCTGGCTCTATTGGCCTGTTTTCAAGTATAGGTTTTTCAGTAGCGGCGATAGGCGTCTCTGCACTTTGCCGCTCCAACTGCTTTATTCTTCTCTGCGTCTCAATTAATTCTCTTGTTACAGCAAGCATAAATAATATATGTTCCAGTCGCGCCGGATTTATTCTACCGCTTGCCCCTGCGGCGCCGGCGGACGCAGATTTTCGTTCAAAAAGCTGTTTTTGACGCAAAAAATCACTGCCCGCGGCCCACACCACGTCCTGCCACAGGAAGCACGCGCATACTATGATGGCTATTATTTTTATTATTTTGTGTTTTGGATTAAATATCATAGTATTATTTATTTTTCTAGTCCCAGGCGAAATAGGTTGTGAGCGACGAAATTAAAAATTTTAGCTTCGAGCAAAGGCTAAAGCGGTTTGTAAAAGGGCGGTGGATGTTCGAGTCGACACTTTATGTGTCGGCGAGTTCACCGCCCCCGCTTTGGCCTGAAGCGAGAAGCGACCCCAGCTATAACGCTGCTGGGTAAAATTTTTCTTGAGCCGCGAACAACCTATCGCCATAATCGCCATTGTCGCCAACTTAATATAAAATAAAAACCGCCAAAGCAAAAATCGCTTTTACCTTGGCGGGTTTTATTATTTATTTTTCTTATTTTTACACCTGGGTATCAATCCAGCTGTCTAATCTGAGCTTTGCCTCGTCTATGCCTAAACTGCTGATTCCCCTTAATGCCTGAATATTGTTAAGCTGAGAAACACCGAAGGCCTCTACAAATACATCGTCAGACATATTAACGTTATCTACCACGTTAATCAATTCTTCGTCGTAATCAGCCAGCAACTCTGTTTTTATGGCTACAGCCTCTTCCAGATTATTGGCACGGCGTATGTCGCGATACCCCCTGGCTGCAAACAATGCATGGGTTTGTGTCCAGCCGGCTTCTGTCGGGTCTATTATTATAGCTGCCCTTTGTTCTGCCTTGCGCGTACGGCTTATTTCTTCCGCGCTCAATAAAGTCGCAAATCCTTCATTTGCGGCTTTTGGCAGATTCCCATGAGATTCCCGTAATTGACGGTTAACCCGGCTTACTGCTGTGCGGCTTTCCACACCTGTGCCGGTTTGCGGCTTGCCACCCACATTGCCTCCTGCCAGCGCTTTTGCGACTCTTATTACTCCATTGAGGTTACTTGCGCGGAAGCTTACTGCAGGCCCTCCGGGACTTGTTTCAACATAGCGAACATCGGGTGAAATTCCAAATCTTGCAAAAATCGCCTTTTCCATAAACGCCTTTACTTCTTTCGGTTTGGTTTTGCTTGAATCAATAACAATCTGATAGAAATCGCCCTGCCCTGCTGTGTTTATACGCAAAGATACTGTTGGTTCTTCATCAACAAAAAATGCTTTTTTAAGCATGGCGTCAATAAGATCTATTAAAGCCAGGCCTCGGAAGAAATTCGAGCCGCGCATATTATAAAGTTGCAGGCTGTTTAATGTATCTGAAGATCCGCCTGATAAAATAACGCCCTCGACCTCACTTATAGCTGAATCAATGTCTTCATTACCTATCCCTGCATTATAATTAAATGGCTGCGCGCCGTATCTTTTAAGCCATTCTTCCATAAGCTTTGGGCCTGATAAATTGGCTTCCCATGGAAATGATGTTTCCATTTCTTTTTTGTCAGGCAAGTCGTTGTACGTTATGTTAAAACAGCGATCGCCATTCTGCGAGTTAGATGTCAGTTGAATAAATTTTTCAGGATTATGCAGCAAATAAGTGTTTTTTGCCACTTCGCCGTAAAGATAAGCGACCATTGCCCTTAACGGAATGCCTGTTTCGGTTATAATTTCTCCTGCTTCATTTGTCCTTGTCATAACAGGCTCGCGCCACTCTTTGAACAGGCCTTCTATATATTCCTTTGCTTGCTGGGTTGCTTCCTGCAAATTCTTCTCTCTGTATCTTACAAGTTGCTCAGTGTACCAGTTCATTTTTTCTTGCAGGCGCGCTTTTAATTCGCCAACGGTAATTAATACAGGCAATTGCCTTAAATTTTGATAAACAAGAAGAATATTCTCTGGTTCCAAAATGCCATCCGTTATTATGTCGTTTTGTATCTGCTTAAAAAATGTAGTGTCCAAGGGCAGCTCAAGAAGCAGCGCAGCTATTTCCGCGGATTTACCGGTCATTTTCCTGATTTCACCCGAAGTCAGTTTTTCGCCTGCAACAGGCTGATCCGCGTACATACCTGCAGACCATTTCGCTGTGCCTACATCCCTGAGCACCGAGTAAGCGAATATAATCTCGTGTTCATCCCTGATAGAAAACGCCCCAAGAGATGCAAAATTATCCAACTGGCTGGAAGACACCAATATGCTTGTGTCGCCTCCTGCTGTTTGAATTGCTGTCTGGTCCAGCGGGCCTGCTTTAACGCCTGTGCCGTATTCAGCCTGACAGCCAAGGTTGATCAGGTCATCGTTTGACAATCCTAGCTCATAATAAGCATTTAATGCGTTTAAAACAGCCATTACAACAGCTGAAGAACTACTGAATCCGCCCGAAGGTAAATCACCGTGCAGGCAGATTTTAAGTCCCTTTTCCTTAAAGGCGTTTCTTCCCAGTGCTTGCTGGATGCGTTTTCCGGCTTCTCCTTTTCTGAAAGTGCGCAAGGACACGATAGCGTTAGCTGTCAGCGAAACCGTGCTTCTTAAATTGTTGGAAACCCATCTTTCTTTGGGAGGTAATTTATCGCCTCCCTGTTTCATTGCTTCAAGCTGGGCATTTGTATAATAACCGAGGTCTGCCATAATACTTTCTGCCATTGCGGTTCCGATGGGTTCATATTGTTCCCACGTTTGCACGTTTGTATTTGGATATGGCAGCATTTTTGTGGGTACGCTGTTGGTAATTTCCCTGAATTTGCCATTAACCGAATGCACTGAAATCCAGCCGTCGTCCGTTTCCTGCATAGCAGCCATTATCTGGTTCCTTTCAGACTTATCCCCTGATCCTATTACTGCCTGCAATGCTGGGCCGTCGAATCTTTTCATGTCGGGATGCATATACATCACGCGCAAGCGGCCTCCGGCAATTGATATTGCTATAGGCCTTGAGGGCCTGAATCTTGCTGCCTTGGCCCAATGCGCAGTTTCACCCAATTGTTCCTTAATAGCGTCTATTTGTCCCTGCGGCCGGTCTTTTCTTACCATATTCGCAATACGTGATGATGACCATCTGCCGTTTGCTGCCGCTGTTACTGCACTGTCAACCCAGTTCCCAAGTTTTGTAACAGCAACCGGATTAGTTGGAGCTTTATCGCCGGGATTCACTATTAATACTGAATTCGCAAGCCCTGCAGGCCTTGAATTTGCCTCAAGGACTATCGGTTCAATGAACTCCAACAAACTGCCTGCCTCTAGGGTCAAATCCACGCCTAAAAGCTTTGGCCTGGCTGTCTCAGGCAATTCATTATAAAGCGCTTCAGCTGCTTTTACGGCAACAGCCTTTGCTATATCTATATCCTCTTCGGAAATATCTATTTTTTCCGGCTGGCCGCCCCGCATCTCTACCAGATTGGCAAATACATTATTGATATTTAGCACTTTACCGCCTCTGCCGCGGGAAGCAGGAAATGCATCCCTGTCAGCAGCCACCTGCGCAAAACCCGTGTTCGCAACGTATCTCTGGCCGTCCCATTCAACATTTATACGGATTGTAACTTCGCGCGGCCCGAGTTCAATCTGTTCAGGATCAATATAATAAATATTGCCCCTGTGCAGCTGAACTATGACGCTGTCACCCGTTCTTAATATTTTTCTTATGTGTTCAAAAATATCTGCATAATCAGGATTAACAGGATCTATTAAAAACTTTTCCGCCATTAAGCCTTCTGTCCCCTTATCAGGCTTTACAACAATGGCAAAAGGCTTATTGTGTTCAGGTATAGCGCCTCCGATAAAATCAGCTGCCTGGCTTACGCCGTTTTCGTTTGACACTACCATTGTCTGCGGAATTGCTATGCCTGCAGTTGACCAAACCCTGTATGCCTCCTGCTTTGAATCAACCTTTTTAGCGGCTTCATAGGGATTGACCTGGGCAATGCCTGCTGCCTCAAACAACTGCGAAAGCCGCTGATGCTCTGTTTGCTCTTCGCCTACCTTGTGATGCAATATGCATGCCAGAGAAACAGGCACAGGCACGGCAAACGCGACCTCTCTAAAGGCGCGCGTCTCTGCGTCCACAACTATTGCCCGGGTCATGGCCTTGCCGTCAGGAGTAAGCCAATCCTTATGCACGCCTAATACATTGACATCCATAAACATATCGCTTGCAAGCGCGTAAACCTCATCCTGGAAAAAATCGCCCAAATCGCCGCAAACAACAGCCATATTCGGCCCGTCTGCCAGCAGATTTTCAGCCGCATTTGTATCAAGCGGCTCTGGCGAAACCTGCAGGACAGGAGACTGCCATGCCGTATCCATTAATTTAGCCATTATGGCCTCTGTTCCGCTTACAGTTATTGCGCGCTTGTAGTTATAATCCAGCAAGGCCTGCCTGATTTCATATTCCCGGCCTCTCAAAGACGGAAACTCCTGCGCTAATGTATCTGCGATAACGGTTGCGTTGCTGACAAGCCAGGTTGGCACATTCATTTCCAGGCAGTTTCTTACATCTGCCGCCCTGCCTTCATATTCCGTAACAGCTACTTGAACATAGCCCGGAATAAAATAAGGCATTGACATAATAAGTACGCTGCTTAGGTTATCAATGGTAACCTGTTCGGGCGTAAAACCCGGATTAGGTAACTGAATATCTCTCAGCCCTTTGCGCATCGCTGCCTGTACTTCAGCGCCTGTAGCCGCTGCCTGGACTTCTGTAATAGGCGGCACAGGCCTGCCTTCTTTTATTGCCTGCAATGCAAAACGATAACCATTAGCCCTATCGTGAAGATCCTTAATAAGCCCGTAAACACCTTCACCTTTTCTTTCATCAGGCAGCTGCGCGTTATGCGGATAAAACTGGCCATAACCTATGTTTTGTTCTATGGTATATATTGTAACACCTGCAATCACACCGTTTTCGTCATAGTCAGGTACTACCATCCAATCAAGAAGTAAAGAAGTAGGCCTTGTATAAGGAACACCTGCCAAGTCAGTACCTATGGGGATTCCGTGTTCAGCCGCAAATACAGGAGCATAATCCTCATATGCCTGCATCATTTCTTGTGAATACTGTGTCATCTCTTCCATTATTGCATCTCTAAATTCCGGCTTAAAATTTTCTGGTTTTAGCTCAAACATTAAAGCTCCCTGGCCGAAGTTAGATGTGGGCTCTGTTGCAACAAGCATAATCCATGCAGTTACTTCAGGCTTATCGCCTGGCATGCCCTGGCTTACAATCGTCCTGCAGCAGCTGTAAAGCGGCACATTATCAGTAACGCCTGCGCCAACCTCAACAAACCTGGCAATAATTTCATCGTAAAATTCATCTGTTACTATGCCACGGGGCGAAGTTGCAAGAAAATCCTGTATCACAGCATCATCTTTTTTGGATATATCATAAACCTCTTCAACCGCCTGATTAAGGCCCTCCTTGCCATCCGCTTTTTCGCCTTCATATACTGTTCCTCTAATCTCTCTTATTTTGCGTATAACTATGCCTCTGCCGCCTGATTCTTTAGATGGTTTTATGATAATTTCTCTGGTTCGTTTAGGCAAACCATTGAGAATCCTATCTATTATGGCGTCCTGCATATCAAGAAAAGCGACGCCTGCTGTTTCAGATTGCGCCCAGTTTACCTGTTCAGGATATGGTATGCTGGTATTATTAAGCAATGCAGGCTGATCTGTTTTTGCGTAGGAAAGCTGCTCAAGCAAAGGCCCCCATGTAACAGCCATGCCTGATTTAGAAAATAAATCTTTTTTATAGAATGGATGTTTAAAATGCGGGGCGATACAAGACAAAAGAATAGGCTCTTTGAATTCTATAAATGTGCCTATGGGTGTTTCTGCTTTTATGCCTTTTGCCTTTCTTGCATCGATAACCTTCTGGTCGCCGCCGCAGGCGATAAATTCCTCTTCTGTGAGGTAAACCATGCCCTGTTTCATTGTAAACACTGTCTGCTTGCCGTCGGGATTTGCCTCTGTTACCGGCACAGCAATTTCCTCTGCGTTAACAAACGGGCTGACAAAAAGATTAGTATCAGGATGCTGCATTCCTGCGTATATGGCATGGATGGCAACAGTTGTGTTACCAACTGGATACATTATTGCCACACTTGGTTTACCCGCAGTAACATCTTCCGCATCTTTTGTTACGCATCCTAACTTCGCAGGATCAACATCAGTGAGAACCTGTGGAAGCCATGTTGGATCCCTAAATAATGCCCTTAAATCAAAGAGCAGCGTAGCTATGTCCCTGGGCCTGCCGTAATTATAACAAAATTCCTCTCCTGGTGTATTTGCCTGCATCGCCATTGTGAAAAGGTTATCAGCGTACTCAGGGTCTGCGTCAACTATCTCTGTCCTTGTCTTAAGCTGTGTTATAGCGTAATTATACAGCCAGCTGTAATACTTACTGAAAAGCCCAAACAACTCTTCCCTGTCATACCCTTTTGTATATGCCGCGTTAGTGCTGAACGGATACGGCATATAGTCAAAAACATGGCAGTTAAGTGACTTATCATAAACAACAGCCAGCGCCTTCCATACAGCAGAAGGATTCTTGGCTTTTGTGAGCAGCTCTATGGCAAGGGTTATATCAGTCATAACCATGGCCATTGCCATTTTCTCAAGCAATTCCTTGTTGCCGGCTGACAGCGTAGCAAGAAAATCAATCTGGCCTGTTTTCCCTCCGAGCTTGGTATAATCTTTTTCGCTTATCTCGCCGCCTGTGAAAAATTTGGCTGTTTCCTTTTCCAGCTTGTCTATGCCGTCATTTATGCGTTTGCGTTCTGTTTCCGCGTCTTTTCTTACCTCCTGCTGCTGCTCTTCGGTTTGCGCCTCAGAAAGATGTTCTGCCTCCCATTTATCCACACCTGCCAAAGCATAAGATTTTACTTCACCGGCAAGGCCTTTTATACCCTCTCCTGCAAAAGCGATGAATTTGCCGAAGCCTCTCTGAGAGACCCCGGTTGCTGGGTCTCCAAGCGTCGCCATTGCATGTTCATACGCCTCTTCGATGGGTATACCTGCAGCTCCGGCATGTATTTCATCAATGGCCTCGCTGAAACCGGCGCCTCTTTCTTTCAGGCGCGCCTTCGCTTCCATCTCCTGTTGCCTTTGGTCAATTTTATCACTTGCCTCTGCCTTGCTTTCCGCAGCGCCCTTTAATGCGCCTGACAGGCCTGTGGAAACCTTTTCTTCTTTCTCAGTGCTTACTATATCCTTATATTGTATCTTGCCTGCCAATAACCCTATCAAACGCGTAGAACTTTGCTCATCCAAAGACCTTGCAGGCGTATCTGACATCGCCCTCATTGCCTGTATAAATATATTTCTCTGCTGCTCCACATCCTTTGCTGTCTTGCCTGCAAGCACATAACGGCCGCCAAGTACAAGCCATGTGGTAAAATCAACCTCTCTGGCATCCATACCCATGGCGACGTTATGCAGTATCTGCAAAATCAGATCATATTTCTCTGCAAGTTCTGCCTTACCTGCCTTGCGGGCATTCGCTTCCATTGCTTCATAAGAGGCTATGAAACTTTCTGTAACCAGAGATTTTAATTGCGCAAAAATATCATTGGCTGTGCTATAATTGCGCTTAACAATTTCATCTCTGAGTTGCGATGCCAAATCTTTCAATCTTTCCATTTCCAAGCGCTTTGAATTAAGTATGCTTTCTTCCTCGTCAACAGCCAATTCAGCTGTAGTGCCTATACCGGGCTTACTTATACCTATACAGGTACCACCCAGGGATATCCACTCTTTTATCATATCATCATCAAGAACAGGTTTTTCCGCGCCTGCCGGGCCGTCTACCAGCATAAGCGCTGATTTCGGCCTGCCCTGGCGCATGCCCTGCGCTACAGCCGGAAGATTGCACAACATCTCTTCAAATTGCCTGTGGGCCACGCCCAGATTCAAAACATCCAGGCCTTCAATACCTCTCCAGACATCATGTTCTATATCGTTTTCGTAAGCCACCAGTAAATAAATATCTTTCCTTAATTTTTCTTTAAGGTCCGGGTGGTCGTTTAATAACTGCCATCTGTCCAGGTCAGCGCCGTATGCCTGAACCGACGCCTTAATCTGTTCCGGCGTCATTGCCCTTGACAGCTGCCGCATGACATCCGCTGACAGGTCTTTCAGTTTAACCCAGCCGTCGCGCGTCATAATAGGGTCTATGAGGCGGATAAGCCCTACAGGAGGATAAAGATCCAGGCCTTCCTGGACCTGCTCTCTTACTGACTGCTGCATATTATCAAGACGCCGGGTTGAATTTGTAAGGCCTAAAAATATGTCCCATGATGTCGCGAGGCGTGAATCCTCAACATTGGGCTTATAGCAACCCTGAATACCTACCACAACCCTGTCAACAGGCACACCCATCATTTCAAGAGCCCTTCTTATTAGCACTGTTTTGTAATATGGCATAAGGTTATTAATTTCTCTGGCTGCCATAACGCTACGTTCCAAACCGAACAAACTACATGCCCTTAGAAACTTTTCATCTTCAGTACGCGGTTCGCCGAGCCGGCTCAGTATCTGTGTGGCCCTTTCAACGTTGGGTATATATATGGGTTGCCCAATACCTTTTATATATTCTGAAAGCGCGGATTCTACATAGCGCTGCCATTCCGCAGTTGTGGCAAATTCACGCCTTTTCATCAGGGCGTCTTTTACAAGGCCGGTTATAATCTGGACCTGATTCGGATCAACGCCCATATAGCTTACAACCTCAGGGTCAGAAAGGCTCTGCACCCAATGCAGGAACAATCCGTCCTTTGGTATGCAAAAACCGCCGTATCCCTCGCCCGGAGAAAGTATGTGCCTGTCTCCGTGTTCTGCGCCTCTTTTATTTATAATTTCTATTATCTGGTCTGAATCTGCTGTCTGCACTGACTGGGCGGTTAAAGCGACTACGTTACCCAGCGCATACAGGCAATCCCTTGATATCGAATTTTCCAATGTCTTATGGCCTTCCGTGCCTTCTGGAAATAAAGATACCTGAACTCCTTCAGCTGAATAGTTTATCAATTCAAACAATCTGCTTGATGCAATTGCGGCTTCTTCATCAGACGGGCCTATCGGCTGGCCTAAATCTACAACTGATTCTATTTGGTGATCGCCAAGGTTTATCCTGCTTTCCGTATACGATAAGTTATAACCCTTGCTTTTCCCTATACGAGAAATCCATTGTTCTTCTAAATCTTTCTGTGTAATATCCCCAGTAAGCATATGACGGGCGATAACCTCTTTGCGCGCTGTTGAAAACGCGAGGTCATCGCAGCTTCTTAAATAATTTTCAGCTATACTTAAAAGTGTAGGTCCGGAATAGCCTTCTTCTGCGCGTTCTAATTTGCCTGTCGCAGGATCCATCTTAAATCTTTTCAATGCCTCTATACGTGCCTGGTGCCTTGAAAGCGACTCATTCTCTGCCATTATATCGTCAACTTCTGGCTGAATACTATCCGCAAACTTATTAGCAACAGCAATCACAGGAACTGCCCTCGTAACATCTGCATACATATCCATAACAGCACGTAATGCGCGTTTTCTGCTGTAACCCTGAGATTCCATTAAACCTTCCACCTCAATCTCAAGATTTTCTTCTTTTACGACCTGTTCAATAGCTGAGGTTATTTCATTTTCATAACGGACTAAAACCTCTTTAACTTCCGGCTCGAGCCCTCTATCTCTCACTAATAGGTAATTTGCCATTTCCTCTTCAAACCAAAAAGCAATAAGCCTTGTCATATTGTATGACTGTGTTGTCATGACGTTTAAGGTAGGCATTTGCCTGTCGGTTTGTCTTGCGTCCTCTACGTTTCTGGCCCAATATTCCGCCATAAAACGCATTGCCTGTTCCATTTCGTTATGCGCAACATATGTCTTACCGGCTGACTCCATAATAAAAAGCGGTAAAGATTCAACGGAAAAATCGCATAATTCCAAAGGAATATAAGAAGGCGTTGTATGGACGTTCTGCCCGCCCTGGGCAATAACCTCCTCTATCCCATAACCAGGGCCTGCGTACGGCTTTAATAACTCGTTCGCATAAGCGATGTTAGGGCCGCCTGTCCTTGAAATACGCTGAGCAAGAAATACATATGCCGCGTCCTGCTTTGGCGAATTCTGCAATGCAAACCTCAAATCGCTTGCTGCTTCCTGTAATACCTCCAAGGTGGCCTCAAGATCTTTTCTTGCGGCAGCCACTCTTTGTTTCAGTATATCCTGGGTAGACTTGCGCTCTTCCGGAAACATAGTATCGCGTGCTATATCCTGAAGGCCCTGTTTTTCCGTCTCATTTATAATTTTTTTGGATTCGGACCTGAATTCATCTATCGCTTTAGCGTAAAGATTTATAGCGCGCTTAAGCTGCGCCTCACTGGGCTGTGCCGCGCCCTGAGCAAGGCGTAACAGGCGGTTTGTCGCATAACGCAGGCGTTCCACAGGCAGTTTTATGCGTTCTTCACCTGTTGTCTGCGGCGCCGCCTGAATATCCCTGAGTTTTTCCACGCCTATCCTGCCGCAAACCTCCATAACCTCTTCAAAAGATGTTACTATTTTTGAAGCCGCGAAAAGGCTGCCAAGCATATGCCCGACATGCCCAAAACGTTCAAATATAATCTCCTGCCTTCTGGCGCGGGCGTCTTTTACAATACGCTGTATGTTCTGTTCTTCCCTGGCCGAATCATACGTCTCCCTTAATATAGCTGTTAATTCTGCTTTACATTCATCGCTGTAAATGCCTTTTTTACCTTCCTCTGTTCCTTCTTTTGAATATTTGGCAAGGCAATCTCTTACCGCGTTTGCGTCATATGCATAATCTTTACGCGTCTGGCCTATAAGCCAGTTAATCCAACGCATGCGCTCAACGCCAGTGGTGCCTCTTGCGTTTTGAAGAAAGGCCAAAAATACGTTTCCGCTGTCAATGAAATTCTGTTTTAGCAGGTTTTCCAGGGCCAGCTTATCCTCGTCGGAATATGCGTTATACAGATCAAGCATCGCTGCCAAAGCCTGCTGTTCGCTGAGGCCTGCCATAAGCGCCAATTCATGGTAAATACCCAGGCCGTACAATGCCTTAAACCCCATGGCGTTTTCAGCTGTCAGATTAGCAGGCACATCTGTGTCAAACCGCATTATCCGAACCTGCTGTGAAGCTGTGACTTCAGGGCTCACAGGGCTTACATCCAAAACAGCATCATGATCACGTAAAAATACAATCTTTATACCGGACGATATTTTACCAAGGACTCCGTTAAAACTTCCGGTTTGCGCATGAGTTGAAATCTGTTCCAAACCGTTTTTCACGCAATTCATGGCATTTTCCGCTTCCACTGGCAGATTGGCGTCTGTCGGCGTTAAATCAAAAGAAAGGCCTGATTCATTTACCTGTAAATTCCCGATTTCAGCGCTGCCGGCATCCTGGCTTGCGCCGTCACGTTTGGCAACAGCCCACCCTGTGACAGCATTGATAACACTGTCTATCTTATTAAGCGGAAAACCTACTGCTGCGCCTGCTGCGGTTTGCGCCATGGCAAGCTTTATCTCATTCTTTACCCCTTTCCCGCCAGCAGCTTCAGCGCTTACCTCATCACCTGCGTTTCTTTGTCTCAGATTCTGCGCGTACCCTTTTGCAGCGCCTGCGGCAAAACCAGTGCCTATGCCGCTTTGTGTAAGTATAAATGCGAAAACCAGAATAGAAGCTATTATGCGTTTAATACTCATTTTGCGCCTCCGAATTTTTAGTTTTTAAAAGTTTTACATAAAAAGAAAAACTCCTGACGCAATGGCTGTCAGGAGTGATTAATCCAAAGTTGAAATCAGCTTCTGTAAAAATGTTGCTGTCTCTCTTTCATTCTCTTTTTTTGGCCCCTTGGCGCCGCAACTGAGGTAGCGGTATAAGGCCTGTGTCAGAAGTTCAAATTTTTTACAGCATTATAACCAAAAGTATATTTCCTTCTGTAGCTTTCCGTCTGAAATATCCTTGGCTGTCATTTCAATATCCAAACCATTTGCTATAAGCTTATATTTACCGTCTGATTTTAAGTAAACTACAAGGTCATATCTGTTGCCGCTTGTTATTGTTGCTAATTGATCTGACTTAATTATTTCAGGGCTTACTGTGATATTCTTCATTTCAAAACCCATCTCATCGACCAATACCTTATTGACGAAACGATATGCATCATTCATATCGACGTTGCCGGCCCTAGCCACTAGCACTCTTTTCTTGGCTGCCCTGAGATACGCGGTTGCTTTTCTTGCGTCATTTATAAACTTTATCCCCTGGCATTCCTTTGGCTTAGCCGGAGTTACAATAACCAATTCCCCCCTGGCAGGCATTTCTTTGCCAAGGGTATTGGGAAATCCTAATTCACCGTTAGGCGTGTCGTATTTTCCCGTGCCAGAATTAATCTTATGCGCATCAAGCACTTCACGCACTGTCCTGGCGTCAGCCACAAAAGCGCCTACATTATCATATCCAAACGCAAGACGGTCTGCGCCCTGATGAGTTTCAAGCTCTCCTACAGCAACTGGGCTTTTAGGCCCTTCCATTATAAACGGGGCATACGGTTCTTCACGCCATGCTGTAGGAACCGCCATCCTGCAATCCTTCAGCGCCTGTTTTATCTTTACAGCTAGCTCAAGCGTATCAGGGCTTACCACTGTCATAGTGCCCCACATAACAAGTAGATCGCCATCCTCGCCCTCGTACTCAGTTTCATTTTCAATTTTGGGTTTGCCAAAATTCCCGTATGTATTAAATTCACCAGGCTTGTCTGGCTCAAACACCTCAAGAACAGCATGCCCTGTGCCAAGCTGCGCTTCCTGCACCTTATAGTGCACAACGTTTTCCAAACCCTCCAAAGCGCCTCTTACCAAAAGTTCGTTTTGTGGCGACACTATTACAACTACCCTGTCAAAATTTATGCCGCGCTTCTTTAATTCAAGCATATTTTCAACCGTAATCCTCACAGCAGGCCTGCCATCTACATCTGTAGCCACTTTTGGAACCAGCTTGCCTCTATGGCCTGCCGCTTCAAGCACCTGCCTTGCCGCATCCTCAAACTCCGCGCTTTTAATTATAATATCATCACTGCTCAAAATTCTCGATGTCTCGGTCGCGCCTACTTGTTCCATAAGAATATCCGTTACTTCATCAAGAAGTTTAATGTCTTCATCTTCACTAAGCGCATCATATTTCCTTATTAATTCAATCATCTGCGACCTGTCAAACCTGTTGCCTTCGCCTGCGGCAACAACGATAGGCAGTACCTTTCTCGACGCCCTTAAGCTATTGATCAGCCTCATCAATTCATGGTAATTCGCGGCAATCTTGTCTGGATCGCCAAGAATTTCCATAATCTTGTTCTCATCATCGCGCTGCCTTTCAATGCCAATGGCATCAGCAACAGCTTCCTGCATAGCGCTATACGCCTCAACGCTTGCGCCTCTAGAAATGCGAACTTCAGATATAGCATCATTATCAAGCTCTATGTGCGCAGCCATTTCATAATCTGCTTTAACTCTTTTAATAAAAGTATCTACATCTACCCCTGGAGGCAGCGTGGCGCCCGCAGTACCTCCCCATCCTTTTCCTGAAAGGCGACCGCACATAGCGCCGTGTTTTCTAGCAATACTGATAATTGTGTCCAGCTTTTCAGAACTTATTTCATAATCATCCCTAGCGCCTGCCTGGCTTTCATTAATTACAACTGCATATTCTTGCATAGCTTTTTTTACTGCTTCTTCATCGCCTTGTCTTTCAGCTTCCAGCGCTTTATCCAGGTATGCATTGGCTAGAAGCACGCGGGCATTTTCCTGTCTTTGATAAATGCATCTTCGTTTTATTTTATATAACGTGCCCTTTTCAGTAGGCCGCTCATCAAATATGTCATTTAAAAATTGACTGTCCTGCCCTGACATCCCGTATTCACTTGCAAGTATTTCTTCTTTCGTCATGCTTTCCGGCAACATTTCAAATAATGCTGAAATCTGCTCATCTGTCAGGCCCTGTCTTTTACCTAAGCGCAGTCTTTCAACAGTAAAATCACGTATATCTGTAATTTCACCGGCATCAATTTTAGGAGCAAATTCAGGATGCGTCTTCCTTAATAAATACAAGAGCCACCTTGTTCCTATTTCAGCGCAGGTTCGCCTTTCGTTATACTGCGAATCCACCTGGCCTGCCTTTTCGCCTGTAAACATGGCGACTAGCCCATAGCCTTTTGGAAAAGTTTTACGCTCGTAATAAAATGCTGCCTCAGGGTCTTTTTCCACTGCTTTGTCATTGCGTCTGCAGTCAAGAAAAACAACTCCCCCCACAATTGATGTAAACTGATCCATCATGCCGCCGCCTGTCTGGTATCTTTCCCAATTACAGGCCAATTCAGCAAGCTGCACAGGACCTATATCTATATTATTTACGCTCAAAAATGCCATGCCAGCCGCAACTGTAAGCGCTGAAGACGAGCTAAGCCCTGACTTTAACGGAATGCCGCCCCATTCTGTCCTGCCGTCTATAAGAACCTGAGCGCCGTTTAAAGCTTGGCCTGCCAATCCAATCTGGTCTGCTAATTGCCGCACGCCTTGCGCTGACCCCATCAAATAAGTAAATGTCTTTCCGTAAATGTTTTTTATTACCCGTCCGTCTGTTGCGGTAAAATCTTCCGGCGCTTTCCGTGCCGGCAGCGTGAATTCTGTTGTTTCAACTACAGGCACATTATTCAGGCCAAAAGTGGTCATTTGATCTGTTGGTTTTCCACTTTCATCATAAAATCCTGTATTTATTGCTATATCCATATTATGTATACGCACCATGCCGTCTTCGCTCGGCCTATATGCTATGATAATATCTTTATCAACCGCAACAGGTAAAACATAACCGCCCAAAGCATCTGTATGCTCACCGTCCAGGTTTAATCTGCCAGGCGCCCTTACCATCGCAACCTCGCCTTCGCCGAATTTCTGTCTGAATGCAGCAAGCACATCTCTTCGCCTTATCAGCTGTCTTACAATAAATTCATCAGGCACATCCCCGTATGTTTCGCGCATCTGCTTAATAAGCGGATTTGACGCTGCATTCGGCTGCTCTACAACAGCTATTGCATCATTAAATTCTTTTTCCAGTTCAGCCGCATCCCTGCTGACTAAATCAAATCCAAACACACCTGTTTTACGCGTAGCCGTATCAGCTGTAAAAAACAGCGTGGCAATAGTTACTTTCTTGCCGCTTACAGGTGATTTTATCTGTAGTTTAAATTTCACTGTTGTGTCTTCAGCACCCTCAAGCCTGGGCTCATGCCAAATTCTCGGCATTTGCTTTAACTGCTCCTTGACCTGGCCTAACGCCTGAATATAATATCCTGTGGTCTGACAATCTTTCTTTATGACCGTCAGGCCATTTGATAAAACGTCAACCATGGTTTCGTGATCAACCCGCCTTTGCAATAACAATGAAATTATATCCAGTATTTTCTTGAATTCTATTGGCGTATCAAGATTATCCAGCGCCATTGAAACATATTGATCTATTACATATTTTACTGTGCCAGGCTCATAACCCATTTTTAAAAGGCTTTCAGTAAAGTTTTCAAGGATCTCAATGTTTATCCGCAATTTTGTAATATTGCGCGAAATGTTTGCGAGCTGCGGCAGGATTGAGTAATCGATGCCCACGCCTTTTTTGTCCATTGAAGAAACTAAACCATTCATCAAATCAATACCCTCATTAAATTCTCCCAAATTCGGCACAGACAATTCTTGCATGGCGCGGCTTGCATTCAAAAGAAAGTTAAGGCGCTCAGGGCCGGATTTCATTAAAAACCTGAATTTTTCAGAATTATCAACTGTTGCTAGCGCTACCGGCAGCACATCTTGAATTGCATACAAAAGATCAGAATTTCTGTTTATCAAAGGCCTTAAAAATCTTTCAAGGACTTGCAGGTTTATTTCTATGTCCAAATTCGTGTCTGACAGACCTACTATCTTAGGAATCAAATCCCTGAATATAACCGTTAAATCATACCTGTTTGTAACTTCAACTCTTCCAATAAAATCAGTGAGTTCAACTATGTATGCATAAATATCTATTGGTGATTTTTGCGCTACATCTCTCACACAGTATTTTAATGCATCGCGCGGATTTACGTGTTTTTCAGAAAGCGCCCGACTTAATTTCCTTATTTCTTCCACGTATCTTTTGATATCGGCTTCACTGTGCAAATTGGCAAAATTACCCATCCTGTCTAAACCCCACACACCTGTCATCCAGTAAAGCTGCGCCCTTACCTTAAGCCCTGCGCCTGCAGCCTCAGCCTGTCCAGCGATATGCTTTCTGATTATCTCTTCTGCCGCTGAGACGAAAGGCTCTGGTTTTTCTTCTGTTAAACCAACTTCGTAAAGAATGGCCTGGATAATGCGCCTGGCGGCCTCTCCATCGCCAAAAGGATTGACCGACTGACTCATCGCATTGTATTTGATATCCTCATCAAGAAGTTGAATCACTCTTTGTTTAATCCTACTGACATCAGTACCCACCAATTCACCAGCGCCAGCCAAA
>Ga0210019_1002569_pt1 | contig 17524 bp, 20 predicted proteins | sample CryGeyCG2114_020_2_FD_183969 | JGI IMG/M metagenome (GOLD analysis project Ga0210019, IMG submission 183969) | Groundwater microbial communities from aquifer - Crystal Geyser CG11_big_fil_rev_8/21/14_0.20 (SPAdes) (version 2) | ecosystem: Environmental > Aquatic > Deep subsurface > Groundwater ...
AAAATCAATAACCTAGATCACGATACCTAATTGGTTTTAGTTCACATTTGCAGTCTTCTCTTTTTCCACATTTTGGGCAATTACAAAGACATAACAGTAGCGAAGCATCACAACCATTACACTTTGTATATTCTGCAAAATCTTCTCTCATATGACATAATTATAGCATAAAGAAAAATAAACCTGAAATTATCAATCTTAAAATTTGTTTGATATTTTATGGAATTATAATACGAATATTCAAACAGCCAACAGACATCCAATTCCTTAAAACTCTTCATCACCTATGAATCAGAAAATAACAACCATACAATTGTGTAGTAATGGTTTAAAGCAATAATCAGAAATACAGTGCATGAGTTTTGATTGCAACTGTACAGTCGATGATTATGGGGAACTACTCCAAGAATGCGATGGACATAAAGAAGCTAATTTTATGAAATAATTTTTTAAAATTTTGATGCCTCCTCAAAAATGGAGGCAAATGAAATGCGTTAACTAGTTTATGTGAGCTTTGTGGCTTCCAGCTAACACCGTGAGATGTCCCTGACTCAATGAAAGTGCAAATACAAAACATGGTAATAACAAATAATAGTTAAAAAAAGACACTTTTTAGTAAACTCTTACAACATATTTTGATCAATCTATAAAAAACATATTAAATCAACAATAAAATTAGAAATAATACATTTTTTTGAATATATTTCAAAAGAATGCACTTGACGCTTAATTTAATTTTGAGACAACATACCAATCAAAAACAAATTCTCAGTTGCAGAATCAATAAACAATTTGATCGCAGCTAGGATAATTATAGATGAAACCAAGAACTGCAGATATCTCTCCTTGATATCCAAAGATAAACGGGCACCAACTAAACCTCCAATAAATGCACCGATAGCTAACAAACCTGCTTGCATAAAATCAGGATGACCCAAAATGCTGTGAACAATAATGCCAGACAGAGATGCAAAAAGTAAAATAAATTGTGATGTAGGAGCTGCCTTTTTCATTGTCATCCCCATTCCAACTACCATTAACGGTACAAAGACAGTACCTCCACCTATTCCAAAAAATGACGATATAATTCCAGCAAAAAAGCTTGCACCAATTGCAAATACGATCATTTGTTTTGAAAGAGTTTTTTCCTTGGTATCTATTTTTTTTCTCAAAAAGATATAGACCGCAGAGGATACAAGTACCAACCCAAATAGTACTTTAAAGATAGCAGGAGCAACATCACTTGAGACATAGGCTCCAAGAACAGTTCCAGGGATACTTAGCAGCCCAAGTTTTAATCCTAATGAGTATTCAATTCGTTTTTGTCGTGAGTATGAGAATGTTGATGCCACAGCATTGCTGAATGCCGCAAATAGACTATTGCTTGCAGCTAGAGTTGGAGGAAAACCAAGAAAAGTCAAGACAGGTACAACTATGATCCCACCGCCAAGACCAATCATTGAGCCAAGTATTCCGGCTGCAAAACCCAAAGGAATCAACCATAACTGATCAATCATGAGATACTCCAGCCATAGAAATTCTGTACAGAACTTGAATTTAGTTTGTTATGATAAACTTCCAAAGATACCCTTCATTATTGGTAGTAATTTCTAAAAATAGTTGTTTGTCTGCCAAACCGCTAATCTCAGATGAACTGGTGGTTCGTTTTGCCTCCAAGTGATGAGACTTTGCAGCATCAATCCAAGCAGATATGGATTCAAAATCTCCAGGTTTTTGATCTTGCCAACAATCACATACAAGAGAGTCTATCATAATTTGATAAGTTGTTTTTAGTGAATTAAGATTAGACAGGTATGGATCTGTTTGGATTATACCTAGTATCGCATTTGGAGAATCCTTTGTGCCAACCATGTGGATATTACCAAGAAATTTACCTTCAGAATCTTTTAGCTCAGTTGAGGTACAATATGATATGGCGTTTTGCTTCTGCTCATCTTGATAAAATATGCAATATTTTGCAATAGACTCACCTGTGAACTTTAAGGGACTAGACATCAAGATTTCATTTGATGCGAGTGATGATTTTAAAATAGAATTAGAATCCACATAAGAGAAATTCAATGGTGTAGACTTAGTTGGTTCACGTAAGATTGGTTCTCCAGTTGGCTGACTAAAAGAAGCAGCCAGCAGAATCAGTACAATTCCAATACCAAACACAATTGGCAGTAACGTCTTATTTTTCATTTTATCGTTTGATTTGTCATTAATAAAATAAGGTTTTGCAATTTTAAATTGAGATTACATTCAGCTTTGAATCTTTGGTAATGTGAAATTTATCTACAAAGCCAGAAGTCACTTCTAAGATATATAGTGCTTGACCATCAGGAGTAAAGCTTTGACAAGTCATTGTCTCAAGTGCGGTTTTGCATGGAGGTATGTCTTTTTCAATATGAATAATGTTTCCATTTTGATCAAACCAAATCATATCAAGTGAAAACTGCATATTTAGCATCCAAATGGAATAAACTCCAACCTCATCAAATACAAAGATCATCCCTTGATCGTATGGGAGTTGATCTTGAAACATCAATCCCCTTACTCGTCTTGGTTCAGTATCGGCAACTTGGACTTGTAATGCAATGTCATCTATTTTGATAGTACCTTTTGGAAATTGTACAGATTCTAGTTTACTATCACTTGGAATAGACATCAATCCAACGGCTCCAATAATCACGGCAGCTATTGCCACTGGAATCAAGGTCTGAGTTCTAGTTGCCATGAAATTGATGTGTGTCTCCTTTTAAAATAGTTAGAGCAAATATTGGAATTAAATTAAACTCCGAATGATTTGAATTTTTTGTCACATTTTACACACTTTAGACCCCTTGTTTCACTGCCGCATTGTTTGCAACGCAGGGAAACACCCAAGACAACTTTGGGGTTAATTTTAGAAGTTTTGATAATCAAAGCTATAACGATTATGATTCCTACTGCAATTCCGATCCAGACAAGCACCATACTGTACAATATGCCGAATACGTATTAAAACACAGAGTATCATGTACAAGGCACTATTTGGAGTCTAGAAATTTTAAATCCAATCTTTTTGCTACTAATTCATGAAACCTCATTCATGTAGGAATTGCGGAAAAGAGTTGTGGAAAAATCAAAAGATTTGTCCTAGTTGCCAACAAAGTACAGGGTATGATGGCCCAGAGTGAATTGTGTGAATTCAATACAAACTTTAATCATGTCCCATCAATAATTGATTGGAGTTTTTCTATGACAATATTGTGTATTATTATCTCCATAGGAATTGATGAATTTGCAACTAGTTGCTGATTGTCTTTTATTGCCTTTTGTATTCTCTCTTTAATTTCCTGATCTTCAAAAATTTGCTGTCTTAATGAAAACGCCTCTTTTTGATTCTTTACAAAAATTTGCAGCCAGTAATAACCGGTCTGACTATCATCAATGTTGATTTCAGTTATTTTCATAACAGTATTTCTCAAATTACTATTTTAAGATAGTTTACAAGATCAGAACTATCAAACAAAAATTAGTTATAACATCCAAACTTTTTTGCCCAAGGTTCTCCAGAAAACTCACTTTTAGAACAAAATAAAGCAGTTATTTTTGCATTTCCTGACTCTAAAATCTGCTCATTAAGATTCACATCGTTACAATACACCACTGCAAGTATTCTATCAAAGCTGCCCTCTGTTTGTCCATCATCTTCATCAACTAAAACAGAAGAACCAACAGGACAGATACTTGCAACAAAGTCTTTTGCAATCTTTCCTTCCAAAGTATTTAGTTCAGGAGCGCTTGCTAATGCAAATCGTATAGATTTATCATTGACTTTGATCGTATCACCGTCTGTAATTTTTGTAACTTTTCCTGAAATGCATTCTGCACTACCAGAACATTTTGGAACAGTTGATTTGATTGGTTCTGGTGTAATAGTTTTTGAATCTATGTGTAGTTTTTCTGTAATAATTTCAGTCACCTCAGAAACAGGTATTTGCACTTTGACTTTTTCGGTATTTTGAGCAGATTCAAAATACAGAAAAATTGCTAAAATTCCAAGCATAACCATAAGTATAATTCCCAAAATTACAAAATTCAATAATCCTACAATGCATTATTCAAACTTAAGATGATGTTTGTGCGATAGAAAACACATCTAAATTCCTAGACACTCAAACAATATACAGTCAAGGGACTTGCAATTATTGTGAATCCATTATTTCAGATTAGTACAAGAAGCTATCAAAAAGAGATAATTCTTGTAAAACAGGCATTAGCAGACTTGGAAAAAGAATGTGATGAAAGTAACGGATATACCATTGATGCCCCATTTGAGAAGTTTGGCTGGACTTTTTTTAATATTCAAATTAGTGAAAAAATGGCAGAAAAAATTGAAAAATCAGGCATGATGAAAGGGGCTCTAGGATTTAAAATTGGAGAACAGATGACTAATTTCATAGGGCATTATCTTGAAACCAAAGGGAGCAACGTGAGAATCAAGAAAATAGACTATTAACAATTATTACAGCTTACAACCAAGTACCCAAGCCTTTAGCTCCTCGTTTCTTTCCCCACTTGTGTTCGATTTGCAAATGAACTTCTAATTTACTAGGAGAGTCCAATATCACATTACAAATAAGACAACGATAATTCATAGAATCAAAATAAGAGAAATTTCAGATTAAAGTGAGTAGTTATAATGAAAAACTAGTTTTTACGTCTTCGATATGGATTCTTTTCATAAAACTTTTCAACATTTTCATTCCATTGCTTGGATTCTGAAAGATGAGATCTAGGATGCGGTCTTTTTCCATTATTTGAGAGAATTTCACTATATTTGGCATAGAAATTATCAGTTTCAGTAATTAAAACATCAAGAAAATTTGAAGCATCTTTTGCTTCTTGACTATGAGGGTCTCGATGAGTCATAATGGAGTTTGATAAAGTATCTATTTTTGATGTTTTTATTTTGTATTCACTTAAAACTCTATATTCAAAAGATATCATTTCATAATTTGTTCAAATTCACTAGTGTATGTTCATTTCGATTAGAAAATATTGGATCTAAATCAAAAATAAAATCATGCAAAATAATTTCATTCAGTTTTATATTTTAAATTACATGTAGGACAAAACCAAGATACAGATTCTCCCTGTTCTCGAAATATCATTCCAAAACATTTAGGACACTGTCCAATTTCATCATTCATAAATTTTCTAAATTAGATATCAAAATAAGTATTTCAAAAAACATGATAACGAGGATATTGGAATACTAAAACAAATTTTGAGTGCTCCCACCCTTTTTTGTTTATTCCATTATTGTCAATAACTACGACATCTCCGCGTTATAGAATATACAACTAAAAGATATTAAAGTAATTCTCATTAGCATCATTACATATATCATAATATCAATAATCTAAGTAAACAAATGTAAATAAACAAAATAATGATTAAAATTTATAATTTTTCTATTAAATAATACAAAAAACTACAATAAAGATTAGATCTCATCAGAAATTTCTCAATTAAAACTTAAATAGTTAAACTTCTTATAAGACATAGTGTCGAAATTAGTTTCGGCTGAATAAACTGCGTGACCCTGCAGAACAAAAAAAGGCAATCAGGCGTTTAACGTCCTGACCACGAGAGGAAATCTCTCCATGTTCTGCAATTGAGGGTTACGCCTTTTTCTAATCTAAAATTAAGTGCTAATTCAACATAATTTTACAACATCTGAAATGTTAGATGGACATAATTTATCATGAGATTCAGGCTACAATTCGTTTGTAGCCCTACATAGAATCTCTTAAAATAATGTTCAAATTAAACACAGATGGTTTTTATTTGATAAACACGTAACAGATGTGGAAAGCTGACGCAGTATCCTAAGGTCAAATGTAAGGCATCAGTTTGCTGGTCTTTGCTTACTTGCATGGCTACGCAAAGGTTGATCCGCATTAGTCAGCTTCCAAATTATACAAGTTAATCAACAAAGCTAAGAAATTTTTTAATATTGATTAGAATTACAGAAAAACCCAAGGTTGTGATAAAGATTACAGAGTCATTTTTAGATACAGTAAATATTTTATTAAATTTACAAGTCGGCGATTTATCTAGATTGGAGCACATAAAAAGAATGATCCTAGAAAAAAAGCCACTATACACCAGTGATGAAAAATATGTTGAAAATCTGGCATTTACATACATCAAAGACCATCAAACAGAAGAGATTGAGCAGCCAAAATTGATCAACTGTCACAACTGCAGTACCAGTATTGCAGAAGATGCAAAATTCTGCACGTTATGTGGGACAAGACAGGAAAGGACATTTAAAAATTACAACATGACAAAAATGGTAAAAAGATACAATCCAATTCAATTCATATCAATACCAAATTCGTATCAGAATCTTGCCATAATTGGTGGATTAATGGCAATGATTCCGGTATTGTTTATTGTGGCAAGAATGGAGCCATTACTTGATGCAATCAATTATGAAACAGGAAGTGATCTATCAGGACTGATAACTGTTTTCATATCTCTTGGAATAATCTCTAGCATTTTAAGCGCCATTGCAATAGCAATTACATTTCTAATTAAAAACCCAAAAAAGATAGGAAGAATATTGTTTTTTATCGCATTTGCAATACTTGCAACTTCTATCATGATAGGAGTTGTAGGTTTTATTGTTATTTTGATTTCAAGTAATGTGGCATACAAAAAAAGACATTACTAAAAACTAATCATTAGAATAAAAGTACGATTCAACATTTCCATTATTTGTAGAATAATGCATTACTACATGAGACAGTTTTGTGTTACCAATGAATTTCATTAACTCTGATTGAAAAATTTACTTAAATACGCGTTCAAAAAAACAAACAGTTCCAAAAATATCTAAAGATCAACATCTTTGGTTTCCCTACTGAGTAAAGTTGGAATTATCAGAATTATCGCACCAATCATGATATTAATTCCAAGTGCAACTGGAACCAATTCTTTGGAAACACTTGACATCAAATATAATGCAATTAAAGGAGACCAAGAGCCGAAGATCAGTCCTGCATTGTATGAAAATCCAGCAGCGCTGTTTCGTATTTGAGTTGGAAATCTTTCAGAAAAATATGCAGGTATTGGTCCAGATGCAGTAGATATAACAAATGCATAAACAATAACATACAACATCAAACCATATACATTATTCAATATTGCACTTGCAAGGGGAATTGAAACCAAGATTGATACAGATACAAAAATCAGCATCGATTTTTTTCGTCCAATTTTTTGAGACAGCCAACCAGTTAGAATCATTCCAATCCAAGATGATGCAGTTGCATAAATCATAATTAGTGCTATCTGGTCTTTTTGAAAATCACCAAACTGTCCCAAGTATGTCGGCAATATACTAATTGAACCATGATACATGTAGACAAGACCAGTCATTATTGCAGCGCATAGCAAAAACTCTTTTCTGTGTATTTTTCCAAAAACAATACTTCTCAGCGGAGTTTTTACCAGACCAGATTCTTTGATCTTTTTAATCCATAATGGGGATTCATCCATGCTTAATCTTACAAAAAGAGCAACAAATCCAGGAATTATGCCAGTAAAAAAGAGTATTCTCCATCCAAACTCCTCAAATAAAGGACCTGGAAATAAAATGGTGATTATTTGAAAGGATATTGCAGCCAATAAAAATCCAAAAGAAAATCCACTTTGTAAAAATCCAGATAATAGTCCTCTCTTCTGTTTTGGGATACTTTCAATTGTCAGTACAGCACCACTGCCCCACTCACCGCCAGCAAATATTCCTTGGATGAGACGCACCATTATCAAAAGAATTGGCGCCATTATTCCAACCATAACATATGTGGGCAACAACCCAACTGCAAATGTGGCAATTGAAAATCCCAGTATAGTAATTATCATGGATTTTTTTCGTCCAAACTTATCACCATAAATTCCAAAAATCACAGAACCAAGAGGCCTCATGATTAATGTGACGGTATAAGATGCAAATGTTGCAAGTATACTAAACACAGGATCACTGGATGGAAAAAATAGCTGACTAATAGAAGGAATAACAAGAAGCATTAAGACGATGTCATATCCATCCAAAGACCACCCAAGAAATGAGCCAATGGCAATTTTTTTCTGAGCGATAGTTAAACTCAACAAAACAATTCCAGTCTAGTTGTATTTAGACTTGATTTCAAAAAATAAAACATATCCCATAGTAGAAATAGCGAAGTCTCAATAGTCAGAATAGAGCATGCCAGAGATTAATGTCAAAGAATATGAAAAGAGATGCCAAGAAATACTACAAGATAGCGAGATAAGATTTGCAGCACTGTTAGATGAATTTGGAAAAATACTTGCAGGAGGATATAAAGATAAAGTAGATCCAAGATTAACAGAAGAGCAACATAATGAAGTGTGCAAAGAGTTAGCAGGTAGAGTAGTAAAAAGAAAAAAATTTGATGCAGAATTAGGATATGTAAAGTATTCAGCATCTCGCAGAAAGCATATTGTGATTATGAGTTTTCCAATCTTTGAAAAAGTAATAATGATAGTAGCAGAACCAAATGTCAACATCGATAGATTAGCATTTAGAATAATAGAAAAATTAGGTCGTCAGTGGGGCGAATTTTTTGGAGAATAAATTTCAGTTATTTTGCAGTATTAGATAGTTAATTCATCACATTGTTTTTGAAATCATTTATTGTTGAAATTGTGTTCTTTGTCTCATGACCTATATCATGAATGGTAGCACCATTGTATTTTTTATCAAGATACCTGCCAGTTAAGATCATAGGAGCACCTATTGCATTGCTAATACCAGTAGGCTCTGGAATCCAAAATATAATAAATCCAATTTTTTGAAGTTTTTTACCTGGAGCAGATGCTCTTTGAACACAACCCAAAGACTGAGCAGTGGATTTACCATCGAATTTTGACATATCCATGTACAGAGAGGCCCTTCGCTTGGCAGAGTCAGAAAATTTACGTATTTTATCTAGTCGTGCCTTTAAGTGATCAACCATCAGATACTTATTTTAAAAAAAATCAGATAAGACTCAATGATCAAGATCAATCACCTACGTGTCAATAAAGAATAACAGGTTTAAGAGACACTCAATTATACTAGGTTTAGTTTAATTATTAAGATACATTGAAGGTAAAAAATTCTAAAAGGCTAGAGTCAATCAAAGCCGTCCACCAATCAGAAAAATCAAGCTACAGTCCAAGAATGGAGGATTATCTTGAGGTTATTTCAGAGTTAGTAGAACTAAAAGGATATGCAACTACACTTGATATTTCACGATACATGAATGTAAGTGCACCAAGTGTTACAAAGATGCTACAAAGATTAGAAGAAAATAAGCTATTAGAATATGAGAAATATCACGGGATTAATCTTACAAAAAAAGGCATGCAGGTAGCTTTTGAAATAAGACAAAACCATGGAATTTTATTGGAATTTTTTGAGATTCTAGGGGTAAGCCATGACACTGCAAATAAAGACACAGAGGGAATTGAACATCATTTAGATCCTAAAACAATCAAACAGTTGAGAAAGTTTATCACATTTCTAAAGTCAAATCCAAAAGTTATTGAGAGTTTTAAGAATCCTTAAGAAATATTTTAATATCATTTTGTGATGATGCTAATTTCATTAGAGTTCGTGATGCTTCAGAGCGCTTTGGAATTGTTATCTCACCTTTTTTCCCAATTCTAACAGAGGTCACATAATTATCACGAACATAAATATCAGCATGCATTGAAGAATATTCCCTACCAACAGTCAACAACAATGCAGTCTTAGATTCTGAAAAATGAAACAATATGTCATCAGATACATTTGTAGAATCAGTAGAATGAGAAGTCTTCTCAACAACATCTATGTGAATTTTAAGTAATTTCTCAATCTCATTTATGTTAGAACCGCCCTTTCCAATAATTGATGCCATGGATTGTTTATCAACTGAGACCTTGGCTCTGTTATCTGACAGTATCTCAACTTCTACTCGAGGATCGTATTTCCTAAAGATTTCACGTATTTTGTCTTCTGCAAGTTTTTCAATTCCAACTTTTTGTACTTTTTTTGATACTGGAACTATCACATTTTCTTCACCGAAAGTATAGATTTCATGCTCAAGCACATTATCTGCAAAATTTCTAATCTCAATTACAGGTCTTGCCAGATCAGATTCAGTCATACCAGTTGGAACTTTTACTACAAGCTCCAAATCATAAATTTTACCTATATGACCATCCTTAACAAAAACTACAGTATCAATGACATTAGGAATGATTCCAAGTTCAATTTTTCCAATAAAACGCTGTATTGCATCCAAAGGAGAGTTGGCATGTACAACACCAACCATTCCCACACCAGTAAGTCTCAGATCAGCAAATGTACGAAAGTCTTCTCTTCTTCGCACTTCATCAAAAATTGTATAGTCAGGACGAACTAGCAATAAAATATCAGCACTGTTATCAAAACTACCATCTAGTTTTGTGTATTGTGTAATTCCTGGATCCACTTGTAAATCACGTGGAGATTCAAATGTTTTCACAATCTTTCCAGTATTGTGATAAAAATTAGCAAGACTTGATGCAAGGGTACTTTTTCCAGAACCTGGAGGACCAGAAATTATAATTCCCTCCGCCCTATCAGAGAATCGCTTCATCAACTCTTCAGATATCTCATAGTCATCAAGTGTTAATTTTACAATAGGATGAACTATTGTGATTTCAAATGCTTCAGAAAACGGAGGTTTGGTAATTGCAATTCTATAGTCATTGTACTGTATTACATAAGCGCCAGTTTTTGAGATTTCCATTGCACTAGAATCAGAAGCAGTAGTCCCTAAAATTTGAGATATGATTAGCTGCAGATATTCGCGCGTTAGAGTTTCATCATTTAGTTTTGTCAGATTAAATGAGCCAGGTTTTCCTTTTTTTGCCATAGGAGGCATATTCTCTTTAAGATGCACACTCATAGTCTCAGAGTCAAAAAATTTCAAAAATTCCAGAGTAATATTTTTAGGAATTGGTTTTACAAACATGGATTCCAGTCCCTCTGCCTGTGCAACTAAATGCTGAACATGATCAGAGGTGTACAAAATTGCATGATTTTGTTTTGCAACATCTTTGATTATTGCATCAATTCTGCCAGAACTTGCCATACGAATATCCTCAGACGTTGGGTGTGAACCTGTAAGCGATATGACCAACCCAAAATTACCAGATATGTCTTTGAGTTTCTTTATTCCTTCTAATCCAATAAACCCCTGTTCTTTTTTCTGAGATGCCTGAGATTGTAATTCATCAAAAACTGCTTGAGGTATTATAATTTCAGAATTTTTAATGAGACCAGATTCAATCTGAACAATAAGCTGTCCATTAATTATGATGCTAGTATCTACAACAATCTTTGACAAATTTTCTATCAATTTTAAATAAATTTAGATCCTAAATTACTTTGCCAAAATATCAGATATTACTTTCAATACTTGATTAAAATCAAAAGGTTTTGAAATATAAGATGAAACACCAGAATTCAAACATTTTTGGATTATTTTTTGATCATCACTAGCGGTAATTAATATAATTTTAGCATTAGGGTCTCTTGCAATTATTTCATTAGATACAGTTAGCCCATCTTTTTTAGGCATTGCTAAATCTAAAAGTAGTACATCGGGGCTATGTTTAAAAAATAACTCAATGGTTTCATCTCCATCTTTTGCCTCACATACTACAACATGATCACCAATAGATAGAATGTCTTTGATCACAAGTCTAATTGCATCAGAATCATCTGCAATCATAATATTTCCCATTAATTCATCATACAGTCATATCAGATAAAAGTATATGTCAAGAGAGAGTATTTGATATTTGCAAAAAATGTTGTTTTGTTTGATCCAGATTATAATTTGGGTAAGACATAGAATTTCTCATTTCAATGACTGCCGATGATAACAAATCAAACAAGTCATCTAAAAGAGCTCCATCCATAATCTTTTTTAGTATAGAATCAAGTACTGCAGAGAAACTTCCCAATTCGGATTTTCCCATCATTGGGGCAAGACCTTTTATTTTATGAGTGGATTTTTGAATTTTTATCGCATTTGCAGATACGTCAAGACTATTATGACATGAATTTAAAATAAATTGGATTTCTGAAATTTCATTATTAATTTCAGCAGTAGCAAGTCTAAGAAATTCATCTGATACAGACATCAGTTTAACAAAATAAACTCATTATTTTTATACTCTATGAAAAAACAAAGAGATTGTGAAGATTATCAGTAAGACATACGTATTAGTTTCAATTTTGATTTTGGCTGCATTTATCAATTTAACATTACTCTATCAAACGGAACAGACAGATAATTCTCAATCATATACAATCATCAGTACTGGAGATCTCAAAGTACAGATAGAATCCATCACAGGTTTAGCAACGTCAGTAGCAAGTGGAAATAATGAAGATGTAGAAGAGATAGAAAATACGATTAAAAAGATAGAGAATATACTAAAAATACTAAAAAATGGCGGGAACATAAATGAATTAACAATAGAGAAAATTCCATCAGCACTAACATCAGAATATAACAAAGTAACAACATCGTGGGAGAGATATAAAGAAAAAGCCATGGATGTAGAAAACACATCTGTTTTTGATATGGAGGCGACCAGCGCAATGAATTATGTGTTACAAAAAAATAGCGAGTTGGTTTTAGAGACAAATTCATTATCTAAAGAATTATCAGGTCTAGATAGAAACTACAACAAGCACAAAGAGATTGCTAAAAAATTAGAAAACTCTGCATTAGCGATAGGGAAATTAACATTAGTAATTTCAATAGGGGAAGAAGAAAATGTGCAAGAACAACTGAAAAATGAAAGAGTAGCATTTAGCATAGGACTAGAGAAATTATTAGGAACCTCGACAAATGAAACACTAGATAAAATCCCAAGAGAAAACTCAGAGACATTACGGAAACTAGATCCTCTATGGGAAGCAATACAACCAAAAATTAAAATCGTTGAAGAAAGAGCATTATTATCCACAGAATTTATTCAAATAAGAAATGAAATGAACGCTGAAAAAATATCACTTTATTCAGATATTGACAATTTATTATATTTATTAAATCAAGAAATAATAAAAGAAAATACGCAAGGGCAAGTTGCAATACAAGTGTTACTAGCAATAGATATTGCAATATTCTTTTTAGTGCTTTATGTAGTAAGACAGTCTCTTTTACCACTAAGATTAATCACAGATGCATTAGTAGAAATCAAAGAAGGGGCATATGGCAAAAAAATAAAATATGAAAAAAATGATGAAGCTGGAGAATTAGTGCATACATTTAACGTCATGTCAGATACAATTAAAGAAAAAGACGAACAAACTAAAAAAACAGATATCGCAAAAGATGAATTTTTAGCAATGATTACACATGAATTAAAAACGCCATTAGTTCCAATTCAAGGATATTCAGATATTTTGCTTAGCGAGCATTTAGGAAAATTGAATGAAAAACAAAAAGAGAGGATCAACATCATCAAAGATAGTTCAGAGAATTTATTATCATTAATATCAGATTTGCTTGATGCACAAAAATTAGAATTGGGTCAACTTAGAATGCAAACAGGAAACAGCAACATGAAAGAGACAATTACAGACGCAATAAAATTATTTTTGCCACAAGCCCAAAAAAATAAAATCGAGATTATTTCAGACATACAAGATATCATAATAGAACATGACCCAGATAGAATAAAGCAAGTCATAACAAACTTAATTAAAAATAGCTTGAATGCAATAACTCATCAAAATGGAAAAATAGAGATAAGTTCAGAAGAATTTCCACATGAGATCAAAATACATGTAAAAGATAATGGAATTGGTATTCCGCCAGAGAAGCAAGATAAATTGTTTAAAAAATTTTATCAGGTAGATGCAACACTGACTAGAGAAAAAGGAGGCAGTGGCCTGGGTTTGGCAATATGCAAAGGCATAATGGAAAATCATGGCGGTTCAATTCAACTAGAGAGATCACTGAATCAAGAAACAATATTCACATTAAGTCTGCCAAAAAAATCAGAGGCGAGATCACCAATAGGAATTACTTAAAGAAAACAAACTTTTTTAACTAAATTCACTCACTCTCTTGAAAAAATGTGATTTGTGTAATAACTATGAATGAACCAAGAAAGTCAGGACAATTCCAAAAATACAGAGTTTTATGAAAATTGTGCAACATATTTGGAATTCTTACGTAAAAAAGGAAAAAATGATGACAGTTTTGAGGATGAGTATTATTTTACCATGCCTGCAATATCGAACTGTTAGAGAATAGCAGAGCCTAAAATAAGCAGGATTGAAAATGATATGATATAGGGATTTAAATTTAAAACAAATCAAAATGCAGGCAAATCATGATTGCCACACCAATGATAAAATACATACCAATAACGAGTTAATTTAATCAATGGAAATTATAGTTATTCAAGCGGAGTAAAATGGAACCAGAATTAGAGACCATAAGACAAAGAATCATAAAATGTACCAAATGTGAGCTATCAAAAACAAGAACAAATTCAGTACCAGGCAAAGGAAACTTTCTATCCGATGTAATTTTTGTGGGCGAGGCACCTGGAAAAAATGAGGATAGAAATGGCGAACCGTTCATAGGAATTGCAGGACAAAGACTCACACAAGCATTAGAAAATGCAGGGATATCAAGAGAGTCAATATACATTACAAACGTCGTAAAGTGCAGACCGCCAAACAACAGAGTTCCAACAATTTCTGAAAGAAACACATGTAACGAATACATTCAAAAAGAAATCAGCATAATAAAACCAAAAATAATATGCATTTTGGGAAATACGGCGTTTAATTCAATTCTAGGAGGATCAGAAATTACAAAATACAGAGGCAAAATTGTAAAAAAAGACAAGCAGTTTTATTTTCTGACAGTTCATCCGGCTGCAACGATTTACAATCAGGAGCTAATCACAGTTCTAAAAGAAGACATTGTGAAATTATTTAATTTGATCAGAGAGTTAAAAAATGGCAGGCAGATTTTAGTTGATATTGACTACTCTGCCTAGAACATTTTATTCACGTGACACTGTAATAGTTGCAAAAAACTTGTTAGGAAAAAAAATAATTCGAAGGATAGGAAAGCATGAACTCTCAGGAATTATTACAGAGACAGAAGCATATAGGCACAAAGATGATCCAGCAAGTCATGCATTTAGAAGAATTACAGATAGAAACAAAGTGATGTTTGAAGATGTTGGTAAAGCATATGTTTATTTTACTTATGGAATGCATTATTGCTTTAACATAGTTGCAAGAAATTCGAAGTTTGAGGCAGGGGCAGTTTTAATTCGAGCAATCATGCCTGAAAAAGGAATAGAGATTATGGAAAAAAATAGATGCATAAAAGATAGAAAAAGACTTACTGACGGTCCTGCAAAGGTAACACAGGCATTAGGGATTACAAAAAAACATTATGGATTGGATCTAACAACAAGTCCAGAATTATTTATTACAGACGGAATGAAAATACGTGGAAAGATTATTTCAAGCCCAAGAATCGGAATAAAAAATGCAACAGACAGATTATGGAATTTTAAAATAAGCTTTTCGGTCACTTTTGAACCTAGAATCTTACAAATAGTGTAAAGCAGAGTGTAATATTCAAAAAATCTCTACATCATTTTTGCATGTATGCATACTTTTTTTGTAAATCTCTACTTTCTACTATTTTTCACAACTCTACTTTTTTTCCAAATTGCACAAAAAGTAGGCATACGGATTTTGTACTTTCTATACTCTTAAAATCCGTGTGCATACTCTACTCTCTACTCACTCAAAATGTATGCGTACTTTCTATACTAAAAAAAGGTGTAGTGTACTCTAAGAAAAAAAGTACAGACTGACAAATATGGTAGTATCGTTTCAATCCTTGTTATGATGGATTTGTCTTTTTGACAGTGCAGTAAATTGTGACGCTGAAGCGGGTATTGGTTTCAATCCTTGTTATGATGGATTTGTCTTTTTGACTAGAATTTCATCATCTTTTGTATCAATGTCAATAAAGTTTCAATCCTTGTTATGATGGATTTGTCTTTTTGACAATGCTACCACGACTTCTTCACCGTCAGCTCCTGATGGTTTCAATCCTTGTTATGATGGATTTGTCTTTTTGACCTTTCCTTGTTTGCTTCATAAAGAATTTCTTTGTAGTTTCAATCCTTGTTATGATGGATTTGTCTTTTTGACAATATATCGATTGCTTGATTTGAGGATGTCTTATTCAGTTTCAATCCTTGTTATGATGGATTTGTCTTTTTGACATAGTTGTAATTTAGGATATGTAGCCCATAGAAAGTTTCAATCCTTGTTATGATGGATTTGTCTTTTTGACTTTACCGTTTCTTGCATCATGTGCAAGAATCTTGTCATCAGTTTCAATCCTTGTTATGATGGATTTGTCTTTTTGACTCTTTGATGCATTTGGAAGTGGATTAGTATTGAAGTTTCAATCCTTGTTATGATGGATTTGTCTTTTTGACCTTTTCTATTTCTTTCTCTGGAACTTGCACAGAAGTTTCAATCCTTGTTATGATGGATTTGTCTTTTTGACGACGAAGTTTCATATCAACAGCATTGTACAAAGGAGTTTCAATCCTTGTTATGATGGATTTGTCTTTTTGACCAGATTTGCAATAATCTAACATCTGTCTGCATGGATGTTTCAATCCTTGTTATGATGGATTTGTCTTTTTGACATCTTATTGAAGTAGCCCATTGCTTTGAATCTTTCAGTTTCAATCCTTGTTATGATGGATTTGTCTTTTTGACAGTGAATGACAGTTTGCCCAGCGGTGAAAATCCATTGTTTCAATCCTTGTTATGATGGATTTGTCTTTTTGACAATGCAATTAATACCAATACCTTTGCAGTAATAGGTTTCAATCCTTGTTATGATGGATTTGTCTTTTTGACATATCAGAACAGATTAGAAGGATTCTAGGTTTTAAGTTTCAATCCTTGTTATGATGGATTTGTCTTTTTGACATTAACTGTCCTATCAGATGCACTCAGAAGAGAGGCAGTTTCAATCCTTGTTATGATGGATTTGTCTTTTTGACAATTTATGATATTCGTCAATTAGTATCTAACATTTGTTTCAATCCTTGTTATGATGGATTTGTCTTTTTGACATTCTCCAAGCGGAAATTCCATCTGCATAGTTCTCGTTTCAATCCTTGTTATGATGGATTTGTCTTTTTGACACAATATGCTTCAGTATGGTACTATTTCGGGAAAATGTTTCAATCCTTGTTATGATGGATTTGTCTTTTTGACTGGTGGCGTGACAACTTTTGGCGGTGTTAAAAAGAGTTTCAATCCTTGTTATGATGGATTTGTCTTTTTGACCATCTCGGAACTGGTGGAAGGCCATATACTCTTCAGTTTCAATCCTTGTTA
>Ga0210019_1002570_pt1 | contig 17522 bp, 14 predicted proteins | sample CryGeyCG2114_020_2_FD_183969 | JGI IMG/M metagenome (GOLD analysis project Ga0210019, IMG submission 183969) | Groundwater microbial communities from aquifer - Crystal Geyser CG11_big_fil_rev_8/21/14_0.20 (SPAdes) (version 2) | ecosystem: Environmental > Aquatic > Deep subsurface > Groundwater ...
AAATCAATAATGTATCCCCTAATTTTATGGAAAGCAACAGTTGTTTCTTTTGCCAATAATTGTTCGCGCTCTTCTAAAAACAGAAGGTCGGAAAGCCAAACATTCTGTATGCTTTTACAAGACCCGAATTTTCTTATTAACATTCTATCGCCCCGACAAAGATTTCCTGTTAATTTACTTAAATGAAAATCTGCCAGTTTTGTAGCTATTAAAGTTACCTTTTCTTCATTGAAGCCATTGTTTTTCAATAATTCTAAAACCAAATGTTCATTTTTCAATTTTTTCATCAACAAAGCATAGTCGTCAGCCCAACTTTGGCCACCGTATAATGTTTGGCACATTGAAACGGGAAAAACGCCAAGATAAACACTCGGACTCAATTCAAAATTAATTTTGAACTCCTCTATTAGGGATCTTCTTCTTTCTGCGGCAGTGAGGCCATAAACTTCTTTTAGAATTTTTAAAACATTTTTGTCTAAAAATACTAAAAATGAAGAATTAGTCTCAATAATTTCGGAAATAGGGCATAACTTTCCCCTAAAAATAATGTTTTCGTTACAGCTTAATTCATCCGACAAATTCATCTAAAACACCCCCTCTTTAATTTTAAAAGAACATTTTTCAAAAAAATCTCAAAAATTTTCCAATTTCGCTTCTGTGCTTTGAAGGTGGTTTTGATAATCTCGAAATGTCTGGTTCCTGCTTAAAAACGGCCTTAATTCTTCTGATAAAAAATGATGCTTCCACAAAGTTTCTTTTATACTTTTTTTACTTTTTATAAGGGGAATGTAAGTCAGGTTGTCATTTGCGTCAATAATTTTAATAATCATAGCGTGTTTTCCTTTTTTCTTAATTTTTTCTAATAAAACCTGCCACCTTTTTTTATAATCTTCAATATGCTCTTGAGTTAAAGTTTTTACTAAACTTTCTACTTCATGTCCAAAATAACGTTTGATTGTTTCAAAATCACAATTTGTATCTTCCACTAAATCATGAAGAATCCCAGCGACGACAACATCCCGGGGAAAATTCAACCCCATAGCAACAAAGCCAACTCTTAAACTGTGCAAGATAAGGGGCTTGTCGTTTCGGCAATTTTCTTCAACACAATGAACCAACATTTTAATTGCTTCTTCAATTATATTTTCTATGGCAGGTGGCTTTATTTTCATTATTTGTGATTAGATATTACAAAGGTTTTTATTTGAATATTTATAAGAAACGCAAACTGGGTAAGTGTCTTCTTGAAAATATTTTTGTTTATGCTCGGCTGTAAGAATCGGGCAAGCAGAGCCTTTTACATTTTTTGGACTAAAAATATTGTTTTGATAATCTGTGCTATAAAAAAATTTTCCATTCTTAAAGTAAGCAAAGTTTCTTCCAACATCTAAAAGTAATGGGCAGGAATAAATTTTTAAATTAGGCATTATTAAAACCCGAGAATTTTTGACTGCCTCGCAAGTTATAGTTTTTTTCTGTTCGTTTATTTGCCCTTTAATAAACCGAAATGGAACTTTTACTTCTATGTTGCTAAACTTGAGTAGCTCTTTTTCAAGTTTTTGGCGCGTATGTATCCAACATTTTGCTGATACTAAAAGCTGTTGATTTTGTTTAGCCAAACCATTTTCAGAAATAAGATGCAGATTTAACGATTTAACCCCTAAATCAGAAAGTTGCGAAACAAGAGGTATAATTTGATTCAAATTTAAAGAATTAACTGTCATAGTGACTCTCGTTTGATAGTCAAGACGGATCGCTTTTTGAATGTTTTTGATCAGTAATTCGTAATTGCTAAAGGGTCTAACGGCTTGATGTGTGTTTGCGTTAGCCCCTTCCAAACTAAAGCTTAACTCGTCCGCTAACTTAAAAACAGGTTTTTCTAATATCTTTGCATTAAAACTGCCGTTTGTGTCAACCCTAACACAGTTTACACCTTGTTTTTTGGCCACTGTAATAAACTTAAAGAAGAGAGGATGCAATGTGGGCTCTCCTCCAAGCAAGGTTAACTTAGATGCTCCCATTTTTACCAACTGCTGGACAATATTTGTGTATTCTTTTAAGGGCATATCCTCTTGTTTGGCTTCTCCTAAATAACAATGGAGACATTTCATATTGCACCTTAAGGTAATGTAAGCAAAAATTTCTTTTAAGTTGCCAGTAAATTGCGCAAAGAAAGCATCCATTTTTTAATAATACTAAAAAATCAAACAAAAGGCAAATCATGATCTTTAGGTAAATCGTAGTTTTGTATAATTGCTTGCACAATGCCACCCCTTAATACTTTCCTCTATCTTACGCATATGCGTAAGATAGAGGAAAGTTTAGTTTTGATTTGAGTGGTTTTGAGTTTTCAGCCCAAATTGCTCTCTCTTTATTTTATTGGCAGTTCAATGCAAAACTTACTGCCTTTGCCCTTGCCTTCGGAAATGGCCTTGATATGACCTTGATGCATTAAAACAAATTTTTTAGCGATATACAAACCCAAACCCGTGCCACTAACCCAATGTTTAGTGCCTGCCTTTGCCCTTGAAAAACTATTGAACAATTTAGCTATTTCTTCTTTACCCATACCTTCGCCCGTGTCTACAACCGAAACTAGAACAAACTCTCCCCTCCCCTTTTTCTTTATCTTGTCAAGTTTAACTTTAATTGTCCCTGTGGGGGTATATTTTAAAGCATTGTCAATTAAATTAGAAACAACTTCTCTGATTTTTTCTCGGTCAATTTCAATTTCTTTTATTTTAACCTTGGGCTTTTCAAAAGAAAGGGCTAAGTTTTTATTACTGGCTTGTTGTTGGAAATCTTTAACTATTTGTTCTAAAAGCTCCTCTAAATTAACTTTTTCTTTATTTATTTTAATTTTACCCGACTCTAAGCGAGACAAGTTCAAAAGCGAGTTAACTAAAGCAATAATCCGTTCATTGGCCGAAAAAACATTTTCCACAACTTTTTTCTGCCCTTGGCTTTGAATTTTGCCATAGTCCCCTTCTAAAAGCATTGAAATGTAACCCTTAATAGCCGTTAAAGGCGTTCTTAATTGGTGGGAAGCGATGTAAATAAACTCGGACTTGGCTTTATCTAACTTTTTGACTTTTTGATAAGCATCTTTTAATTTTTTATTAGTTATTGCTAACTGCGTAGCATACCTGTCAATTTGTTCTTTCTGTCCAATTTCTCTTTGAACTGATTTTGTCAACAACCAGCCGAAAGAAAGAAACGAAACAAAGAGGATCCCTTTTAGAAAAAAGGTTAAGCTCTTTCCAGCTGAAATGAAGTCAGCAAGCAAAAGTAGCGCAATACTTCCGATTAAGAGCTGGGTTAAGATAATTTTTAGGCCAAAGAGTTTTTGTTTAACAACAGCATAAATAACAAAACCTAAAAGAAAAACAGTTGAATAATCAGCTATCCAGTAATAGCGGGTTATTTGAAAAAAAATCGGTAAAGTGATATTAAAAATAAAGTTAGCCGTATAAAAAATAAAAGCACCAGTTAGAAAATAAAGTGCTCTGTTTTTTTGCGTCAGAGAAAAATAAGAATAATTTCTTAAAGGGACATAAAGGGCGGCAACAATCAAAAATAAAATTCCTCCCAAGAAAGCTATCATGCCAACCCCGTAAGAAATAGTGAAATAATCTTTAACTATTTTTGTGCCCGTGATAACTAAATGAGTAAAACCAGTGCCGCAAGCTAACAAGATAGCCACAAAACTTACCAAATAGCTCAAAAGGCTTTTATCTTTTTTTTCGCTAAACAAATAAATAGCTAAAAAATAAAGCAAAGCAAAAAATAAAGGGGTGACAAACCAGGCAATTTTTAAAAAAACTAAAGCAAGGCCTGGGTTGCTGTCATTGACCATGCGAGCTAAATAAGCGAAATCAACCCAAAAAAGCATTAAAGCCACCATCGCCACGATCATTTTATTCGGCTTAGCTTTGGGGTTGTGTCTGTAAGCTATAAAACCTATCCAAGCACTCGTAGCTGAAATTACTAAAACCAAAATTTTATTTAAAGTGAGAAATGGAATCATCGTTGTCTTTTAAATTATTTTAACAATTAAAAGTAAAATTAGCCAAAATAAGAATTGGCTGGCTTGCAAAAAATAGGCCTGATAGTTATTTTTTTTAACTAAAAACCAAGACATAAGATCAATGAAAACAAGGGAACTTAAATAGAAAAAAAACTTTTGGTTTGTTATTATGCTTAACAATAAGGGTAAAAAGAAACTAACTAAAAAAATAATCGGTTTAAGCAAGGTTAAGGTTTTTTCTTTGCCTAAAATAACAGGCAGGGTAAGCAAGCCATTTCGCTTGTCTTCTTTTTCGTCTTTTAAATCAAGAATAATTTGCATTAAAATAGCTTTTAAAAAAACTAACAACCCTAAAAATCCAGCTAAAATTGTAAAGTGGCTAAAAGGAAAAAATACAAGCGAAGCGAAAAACAGGGCGACAAAGATATTTTTGAAAAGGGGTATTTTTTTAGTTAAATTTTTAAAAAATAACGGATAAAGAAAACCCAAGATTATAACTAAACAACCAAAAATTAGCAACTTAAACCTAAAAAATAAAAGCAGGGCTAACCCCAGAGAAATAAATAAAATAAAAGGTGCTCTTTTTTTATGCAAGGCAAGATATTTATTGGTGTCTTTTTTTAAACCAAGCAGACGGTCAAAAAAATAAATTGAATAAAAAGCTAAATAAAAAGCCAGCAAAATCCAGGCGGAAAATTTTATTTGAAAAACTAAAGCCGGTAGCCAAACTAAAGCCACTGAGCCAAGGGCTTGTAAGTGCCCGCCAAAAAGAATTTCCTGGCTGATTATTTTAGGCAACCTTGAAAGCATTATTTTGTAAAATTAGTTTTAACCAATAAGTATATTTTTCAGGATTTTGCTTGATATCTTCTTTCAAAGCAGAAATATTCACCCATTTCCAAGATAGGGCCTCTTTTTTATTTGGCTTTGGGTTTTTTTCGTATTTACCAATTAAAACATAATCAACTTCGTTTTCAAAGAAATAACCATACTGAACCTTATACTGAAACTTAAAAGCTAATTTTAGAGGGCAAGTAAAGCCCATTTCTTCTTGTAACCGTTCTTGCGCTTCTTTAATAACGCCAATAAGGCCTCCTTGTAAAGGGTGCGAACAGCAAGTATTACTCCATAAATAAGGGGCAATTAGCTTATATTTACTTCTTTGTTGAAGCAATAATTGACCTTTTTTATTAAAAATTAAAATTGAAAAAGCCCGATGTAGCTTTACTTCTCTGTGGGCTTTAAATTTGTCGTAAAAGCCCTGGGGTTCATCATTTTTATTAACTAATAAAACCATAATTTTTTACTGCTTTCTTTTAATAGAAAAGTAAGCTAAATCCTTTAAAAGTTGCCTGTATTTGTTTTCAGGTAATTGTTTTAAAGCCACGAGAGCTTTTCTAAGATATTTTTCCTCTAAAGTGATGGCTTTTTCTTGGGCTCTTGTTTCTTTGATTAAAAGCATAATCTTCGCCTTTTCTTTAGAGGTAATTTTCTTTTTCAAAAGCGTCCCAGCTATTAATTGGTTTTCCTCTTGAGCTAAAAGCAAAACAATGTTCCCCCCCTTTCTTTCTTCTATGTCTTTGCCAATTTGTTTACCAAAAGTTTTTTCTTCGCCGAAAATATCTAAAATATCATCTTGAATTTGAAAGGCTATTCCTAAATTAAAACCAAACTCTTTAAGGGTGTTTATTTTTTTCTGAGGTGCTCTTGCCATCATTGCCCCCAGCTCACAACAAGCGGAAATTAAACTTGCTGTTTTTAAAGAAATCATTTTAAAATATTTTTTTAAAGAAATATTCTTAATTCGTTTTTTTTGAAGGTAATTCTCGTTTTTTCTGCCAGCCCTTTCAAATAAAACATCAAGCATTTGGCCCTCAGTTACCTCTTTCATGGTTTTAATCAAAACTTGATTTATTTTTTGAAGGCGAAGAGGGCTATTTGAATTGTTGTTAAAAATAGAAACAGCTAAATCCATTGAAATTAAATTAGCAAAAGTGGTGCCAAACTTTTTAAGGGCAGTTGGCTTGCCCCTTCTTAATGACCCATTGTCAACAATATCGTCAACAATTAAAGTGTAATTGTGAAAAATTTCTAATTGAGCAGCCACAGGCAAAATATCTTTTTCTTTGCCCCCCATCATTTGGCAAGACAAAACAGCCAAAGCTGGCCTTAATCTTTTTCCCCCCGATCCTAAGGGATAAGAAACCTCTTCCTGAAAATAAGTAGTAAACCCTTTTTCTAATAGAGTTTTGATTTTTGGCTCAACCTTATTTTTAATCTCAACTAATTTTTTTTCGATGTTTATTGTTTTGTCTTTTTTTATGCCCATATTTTTATGCCTATATTTTATAATACCACATACCATAAAAATTAAAACAAGGCAGACAAAAAATGTTTATTCGCTTTATTTTCACATTAGAATAATTTATTAGAATAATTTAGTTAGCAAAAAAATAAAAAATGGACTATTTCTGACGATCGTCAGAAATAGTCCATTTTTTATTTAATTTTAAGGGTTTTAACTTTGCAAACCGACTTGACAAGGGCAACAAGGGTGGCGGGCAAGGGGGTGGTTGTTTCAAATAGGTCAAGCTCTTTGCCTTGGGAGAGTTGTTTTGAGGATTTGTAAGCCCTGATTTGGTTTATAACCTCTCAAGCCAAATTGAAATCGCTCCTTTCTGTAATTATTTATTTTTTGAAAAACTGTTTAATTATACCATATTTTCTAAAACCACTGCAACCCCCCCTTTTTTTTGTAATACAAAAAAGCTATTGACAAAGCCGCTTTTTTTTTGCTATGCTTGTAGGTAATCAAAGATAGTACTGAAAAGTAGAGAGTTCTTTAAAAAATTTTATCTTGCTATAAGATAGGAAGGAGGTATAAAGAAATGGATAAGTTTGATATGAAGAGAAAAGTTCTTGACGAGCTTAAAAAAATACAGCAAGAAATTAAGGAAGGATCTTCGAGAGATTACTCCGCAGATTTTTCTCAAATTGGTCACTCAAGCATAAAAGAGGGCTACTTAAACGGAAAATCTATTCAACGCGTTATTTTTTATTTGCGAGGTTATGGGTGTAAGTGGGCTATTAGCAGGGGTGGTGGATGTTTTATGTGTGGTCATTACACAAAAACATCAATGGGTAGAAAAATTTCACCTTTTCATTTTATAACTCAATTTCAAAATGAGTTTGCTAAATATGATTTTACGCAATATCCAATGATATGTGTTTATAACGCAGGATCTTTTCTTAATGAAGAAGAAATGCCCGTCATTGCACGACAAGAAATTTTTCGTGTTATTGCAGAAAATCAGCATATTCAAACTGTTGTTATTGAAAGTCGTCCAGAATTCATTACGGATGAGGTAATAAAAGAAATCGAAAAAACATTACCGCATAAAAGAGTTGAGATAGGAGTGGGGCTTGAATTGGAGAGTGATTTGTCTCGCGAAATCTGTATAAATAAAGGGTTCAGTTTTGAAGAATATGAATTATGTGCTAAACTTATTTCTGAATCCAACCTTTGTCTTTTAACCTATATAACTGTTAAGCCCTTGTTCCTCACTATTAGCGAATCCGTAGAGCAAGCCATTAAAACAGCACGAAAAGCGTCTGATCTTGGTTCGGCAGTTATTTCTTTTGAGCCAACAAGTTTGCAGAAAGGTACGGCGGTGGAGTATTTTTTTAACAAAGGTATGTATCAGTTTCCTTGGGGATGGGATATGATTGAAATTATGAAAAAAGTTCATGATCTTCCATTGGAAATTAGGATTGGTGGATTTGAATTTTTCCCAATTCCAGAAGCGTTTATACAGAATTGTGCGTTTTGCAATAAAAAGCTTTACGAAGCTATTTATTCGTATAATGCAACAAAAAATATGGAACTGCTTTTATCCTTGCAATGTGACTGTCAAAACACAAGAGAAGTTGACAAGAACAAGGAACGGTCGTTAGACGAAGATTTAATAAGTAGAGTGTATAAAATCCTTGAATTGGAAGGAGAAAAACAATGGAATTAAAAATTACCGAACAAATTCATGAAAAATACCCCGACCTTGCAATAGGCGTGGTGATTGCTCACAATATTGCTAACCGCAAAAGTGATACAACTCTTGAGCAATTTAAAAGAGAATCGGAAAATAAGCTCCGAAATTCTGAATGGACAACTGAAAGATTATCTGAAAATCCCTACATTTCCTCTTGGCGAGAAATTTATCGCAGTTTTGGAATTAATCCAAAAAAATATTTGCCAACCGCAGAAGCACTTATTAAACGCGTTTTGAAAGGAAGTTCACTGCCACAAATTAGCATAATAGTGGACGCATATTTAGCAGTTGAACTTGAATATTTTCTTCCTATTGGTGGATATGATTTAGATACTATTAAGGGTGATATTGTTTTGCGATTTTCACCTGGTAATGAGTTGTTTACTCCTATTGGCGGAGGCAGTCAAGAAACAAATCTAAACGATGTTGTTTATAGCGACGACAATCAGGTTTTAACAATTCATTGGAATTTTTTGGATTGTGATGCAACAAAGATTACATTAGACACAAAAAGTTTTATTTTATGTATGGAGATGGCTGATCCAAAAATTCCGCTGGAAAAATTAAAAAAAGCAACATTTGCACTTCGCCAAACTTTGGAAAAGTTTTGTCCCGGAGAATATAAAAGCTTTATAGTTAATACCATTAAATCTTTGCGCTGGGATATTTAATCTCAGAGCAAAAGACCTATTATAACCCTGTTTGTAAACAGGGTTATCTTTTTTGAAAAATTTATTTTTTGTTTTGCGTTACTTTCATCTTACACTTTTAGGAACGGGATTTCAAATTAGCGAGGATTGAAAAACAAAAAGCACCTTTTTTACTTAAGTTTGCCTCATGCAAAGGGGCAGATCAACTGTCTCACTTTTAGGACGATCGTCCTAAAAGTGAGACAACGATAAAAATCAAAAAGGTGTCGAGGCAAACTTTTTTTGGGCTATAGGTTTTGTAGTTTTCCACAAGGCAAGTTGCGTGTTCGCAAAATGTTCGGTATAATGAAGGTGGCTGTAAGACAACCAAAATATGCTAACTAAACGGCAAAAACAATTTTTGGACTACATCACCCAGTTTATCAAAAAGAACGGGTATGCCCCTTCGGTTGAAGAAACCAAAAAGCATTTTCGTTTGGCTTCAAAGGCGTCTGCGCATCAGCAAATTGAGGCCTTGTCAAAAAAGGGCTATTTAACCAAAGAAAACTACACGGCTCGGGGCATTTCAATTATTAAAGACGCCCCCCTATCCCCTGCTGACGACTATTTCCCATTTTTTTACGAATACGAAGATGCTTCAGATGTAAAACGCGATACAATTGATAAGTTTTTAAATAAAATTATTTGCGCAGATGGCGTGGCAACTATGAGAACAATGCCGTCAGAAAGTATTGATATTGCGATAACTTCGCCTCCTTATGATGCGCTTAGAACCTATAATGGCAATAACAAGTTTGACTTGCATAATACAGGCAAAGAACTCTTTCGTGTTTTGAAAAATGGCGGGGTGGTTGCAATGGTAATACAAGATCAAACAAAAAACTTTGGCAAATCGTTAACTTCTTTCAAGACAATTATTGATTGGTGCGACAATATCGGGTTTAAGCTGTTTGAGTGCTTGATTTATAAAAAATACGGCGCCGAAGGCGCCTGGTGGAATAAAAGGTTTCGGGTTGACCACGAATACATACCTGTTTTTTTGAAAGGCGAACGGCCGCAGTATTTTAACAAAGAGACATTGAAAATCCCGTCAAAACACGCAGGCAAAACAATGACTGGCGGAGGCACTCGTTTGACAAATGGGATAAGAATACCAACAAGATCAATAACCATTAACCCAAAAAAATGTCGCGGCACTGTTTGGGAATATCTGACAGCTGGCGATGGTAGTCGCCTAAAGCACCAGCATCCAGCCACATTTCCCAATCAATTGCCTTATGATTTTATAAATTGTTTTTGCCCTGAAAATGGTATTGTGCTTGACCCTTTTCTTGGTAGCGGCACAACCGCAGTGGCCGCCAAAAACCTAAAAAGAAAATTCATTGGTATTGATATTTGCAAGGACTACTGCGCCATAGCTGAAAAACGGCTTGCTGTAGAAACAGAGAATACTCTATTTTAGAAAAATATTTTCTTTATCCAAAGTATATTCAAGGGTGTTACGACTTGTAATTGCCAATGATAATGGGTTTTTTGACATTAAATCATTATACCTGCCCTGACTGGGCTTGATGATACCTTTTTGAAAACGAAAAATATCAAATTGCCCCCAATGCCAACTTGCGTCAAAGTATTTCCAGCCGGTTTTTTGCTCTAATAAAGCAAGAAACGATTTTGCTTTATCTTGTGTGTTTTGGCTGAGACATTTATTATTGAAATTGATTAATTCTCCGTTTTTATCGGAAATTTTTATTTTATCCCCTCCTTTTTTGCCATCATTTATTTTTTTCAGTTCAAAAAATAAACTATTTAGAGCAATCATCAGACGATAAATTGTATAGTGTTCGTTATAAAATAAATCGTTCAAGGAGGTTTTTGTTATTTTAGCTCCTAGAAAATCAAACCAGTCCAAACAATTGTCAGGATAGTTAAATAGATTCTTAAAGGTGCCGTCTGTGTACAATAAAGGACATAACGAATCAATGGGTAAATTAACTTTTTGCATTTGCCCAACTATGCCAAGTAATAAGTGGATTGTACCCAAGGGGTACTTTACTGGAAAATTGTTTTTCATGTCAAAGTCCCTCAAATTATTGGCAGAAATACAATTTTTCAACTCAACCCAGTTTTTTGGCAAATGTTTCTTGTTATACAAAACCATATGGTGTCCGACGCTTTTCACTTCTTTTCTGAAAATTTCCATATCTAAATATACACAGCTTTTCGGTTCTATGTCGTTTTTAACAACTAAAACTTTGCCGTCATAAAAACCAACAATTTTCCAACCCAAATAATTAGACATAAACAAACCGCACAATAAACCATCACTATCGGGGCTAACAATACAATTTTAATTTTCTTGGACTACCCAAGGATATTTTTTTATAAGTTGTTGATAATCTAAATTCATATTTTTGTTTTTTGGTTGATTTCTTTTACCTTGCAGACAGAACGGACAAGGGCAACAAGGGTGGCGGGCAAGGGGGTGGTTGTTTCAAACAGGTCAAGGTCGGCTGCTTGGGAGAACTGCTTTGAGGATTTATATGCTCGGATCTTGTTAATAACCGACAAGGCCTTGTCAAACTCGGCTTGTTCTTTTTGGTTAAAATCAAAATCCCCTACTGGTTCTGGCCAGTTGCTAATATGTACGCTTTTTATTTTTTCAAATTGTCTAAAATAGCCCTGATAAAGCTCTTCGGTGATAAAGGGCATTAAGGGGCTGTATATTTTAAGAATATCCAGCAAAATCCTGTATAAAACTTGTTTTACTTCTTGGTCTGGTTTGTCTTGATAAAGCCGATGTTTTACAAACTCTAAATAATTATCGCAAAAATAATGCCAGAAAAAATTATCTATTTCATCTTTAGCTTTTGAATATTCATAATTTTCAAAACAATTAGTTGTTTTTTCAATGGTTTTTGATAAATTAAATAAAATCCATTTATCTTCTAATTGCAGACAAGAATAATCAATTTTTTGAAAATTCTTATTTTCAAAATGAGAAAAACAAAAATTGCCTGCATTAAACAATTTAGTCACGGTTCGTTTGCCTTTCTTAACTTCATCTTCTGAATATTTTAAATTACTGCCCAAACCAGTGCCCGTTGCCCAGTATCTTAAAGCATCAGCTCCGTATTGGTCAATTATTTTTTTTGGGTCAGTGTAGTTGCCCAATCGTTTAGAGATTTTTTTACCATCTTTATCAACCCCATGCCCAGAGATCATGATGTCTTTAAACGGAATTGAATTAAAATTGTAAAACGATTTAACAACCGTATAAAAAAGCCAAGTGCGAATAATTTCAAAGGCCTGGGGCCTTAAGGTTGAGGGGTATAATTTTGCTTTTGTTTTTTCATCTTTAACTAAGTTAGCGGCTATGTTGGGCGACATTGACGAGGTCGCCCATGTGTCTAAAACATCTTTTTCTGGCTCAAACTGGCTACCCCCGCATTTAGGGCATTTTTTTATTTTAGGTGCCTGCAGGGTTGGGTCAACCGGTAACTCGTCTTCGTTAGGCAGGATAATCTCTTTACATTTTTGACAATACCAAACAGGGAAAGGTACGCCATAATACCTTTGCCTGGAAATACACCAATCCCACCTTAAATTAGTAACCCAGTCAAGATACTTTTGCTTCATAAACAAAGGGAACCAACGCATTTTTTCAGCTTGTTCCAACAATTCTTTTTTAATATTTAAAACATCAATAAACCATTGCTCTGATTCAATAAACTCAATGTCAGTTGAGCACCTTTCATGGGTATTGACCGAATGAGTTATTTTCTCAATTTTTTCTATGCACCTTAGACCCTTTAAATCATTGATAATTTTCTCTCTTGTTTGCAAAACCGTCGAGCCCTGATACTTACCAGCCAGTGCGTTCATCCTCCCATCAGGCGAAAGCAAGTAAATTTTGTTTTTTATAGGATGTTTTAATTCCCAGTCCAGAAATTGCCTATCTCCAGAACTGCAAAAATAAACAATACCCGTAGCAAAATTAGGGTCTACGATTTCGTCGGTTGTTAGCTCTACTTTAGTGCCAGTTATCGGTAAAATAACTTTTTTACCTACCAAGTGTTTATATCTTTCATCATTTGGGTTAACTGACATTCCAACGCACGAGGGCAAAAGCTCGGGGCGAGTAGTGGCAAAAATAACACTATCCCCTGCATCAGTTTTGGCTTTAATATAAACCAAACTTGTTTCTTTTTCTTCGTCTTCTAAATCCGCTTGGGCTAAAGCTGTTTGGCAAGTTGTGCACCACATTATTGGTTTTTTAGCCCTAAAGCATTTGCCCTTTTTAATTAAGTCCAAAAATGAACTTTGCGATATTTTTTGTGAGTGTTGATCAATTGTGCTATAGGTTTTTGACCAGTCAACGGAAACACCCAAGAGTCGCCATAAATCTTGATAAACTTTTGAGCCAATTTTTGTTTCCTCTAAACATTTTTTTATAAAATCAGCTCTTGAAATTTTACTTTTATTTAAATTATATTTTTTTTCAACAAACCTCTCAGTAGGAAGACCATTGTCATCAAAACCCATCGGGTAATAGACCTCAAAGCCCCGCATTCTTTTATAGCGAACAATAAACTCAGCTTGCGAATAGCTCATAATGTGGCCTTGGTGCAAATGGTCGGCTGAAACATAGGGTGGGGGCGTGTCAACTGAAAAAATCGGTTTTTTTGTTTTTTCATTAAAGCTATATATTTTTTCTTTTTCCCAAAACTCCCGCCATTTTTCCTCACTTTCTTTTGTATTGTATGTTATTTTCTCCATATTTAACTTTACTCTTTTTTGGCTTTGAAATCAAGAAGTCCAAAAAAAAGCTTTAATGTCAAATAGTTTTCCTCTATAATAAAAGAATGCTTTATTTAATTTTCCTTATTTTAGCTTTACTGATTATTATCCCAACAGCTGTAGCTGGCTTTATTGGGGCACCCTTGGCTCTAACCAAAAAAAAGCAATTAAAAGAAATTATCCAACAAGCCAAAATAAAGCCAACTGATATTTTTTATGACTTAGGTTGTGGCACTGGCAGGGTTTTAGTCGCTATTCACAAACAAACCCAAGCCAAAGTTATTGGCTATGAAATGTCCCCTCTTTACTGGTTAATTTCTGTTTTAAACTTGAAAATAAACCGCGTTCCGAAAAATAAAGGCAAGGTTTATTTAAAAAACTTTTTTCAAGCTGACTTATCAAAAGCTAATCTCGTTTTCTTGTTTTTAATGCCCAAGCCCCTAACCAAGTTAGCCCCTAAGTTAAAAACAGAACTCCCCCAAGGCACCAAGATAATTTCTTATTGCTTCCCTCTGCCCTCTTTAGCTCCCTACTTAACCTTCACCTTAAAACCCCCTAACTTCCTACCTGTCTATTTTTATAAGGTTTAACCTTGACTTTCAACAAATAAAGTTATACTATATTTTCATCTAGTAGTACTTTTACAAATAAACATAATTTAATTACAGGAGGTTAAATAAAATGGCTGAACAATTAGCAGAGATAGAAATTAAGAAGATTGTGCCTGATGAAGAAAACAAACACTGGCATAGCGAAGAGGATCTTAATCAATTGGCTGTCTCTATTAAAAGCCAAGGCATTATAGAGCCGATAATAGTTAGGCCTGTTGGGGGTGGAATATTTAAAATTATTGCCGGAGAAGCAAGGTGGAGAGCGGCCCAAAAGGCAGAGCTTAGCCAGATCCCTTGTATCGTTAAAGAAATCTTTGACTCAACGGAGGCAGGGATTTTAAGGTTGACTGAAAACAAAGTGAGGGGAAATTATCATTTTATTTCAGAATGCCGGGAATTGGCTGGCTTGCATGAAAAAGGACTTTCTGCAGAAACGCTCGCTAAAAAGTTTAGTGAAGATATTGGTCGTGTTCGCCAAAAAATAGCAGTTGGCTATATCCCAGCTGGAATATTGACGGAGATGTTCCAAGCAGGTTTTTGGACACTAAGTATGACAGAAAAGCTTCTACCGTTAAGAAGCATGCCCTCCGGCGAAGTGCAAAAAGCAGGTGCAGGATTGGCTGACCCATCTTTATTTGACCATTCTGAGGTTGAAAAAATAGTTTCAGAGGTCATAGAAAACAAAATAACCGGCAGCGATTATTATACCCTTATTGCTACGCGACGCCTAGAACTTCAAGAGAAAAGAGAAAAAGATATTCTAGAGGTACGCGTAAGGGAAGAACAAGCCAAAATAGCTCAAGAATATGATCAAAAGCTAAAAATAGCTTCTGCTGAGGGTTATCAAAAAGCCGAACAAGCTAACTCGGAAAAAATCCAAAACCTCAAAAAAGAAGTGGAGAAAGCCACGGCAGAGGCGCGCAAAGCGCGTCAAGAAAAAGCTGAGATTCAAGTCAAAGAAAGCGAGAAAAAGGGCTTGAAAGAACTTTTGGAGAAAAACGAAGCCGAGATTGCCTTAAAAGATAGAGAGACTAAAGATCTTTTAGAGAAGTTAGCAGAAGCCAAAGAAGAGGCAAAAGAAGAAGCAGAAAAAAAATCTGCCCAAGAAGTAAAACGTCTCGCCAGCGAGGAGGCGGAAAAGTATAAAAAGCAACTTGACGAGGAGTTTAAAAAATCAGTTGAGTTGCTGGAAAGGGCGAAACAGGAGGAAATAAAGAAAGCCCAGCTCAAAACAAAGCAAACTATAAATGATAATATAAATCATCTAATCAAGGTTTCAGCAGAGGTGGATTCTTCTCTAAGAAATTTGATTTTTGGTCAGTTTGACAAAATGGACGAAGAACAAATAAACGAAATTAAGTCCGCAGTCAGAAAGCTGGCGATTATCGCAAACCAAGCTGTCCAAGTTTTGTATTCCGATGAGGATTTATTATTGGCATTAAACAGCAAGGAGAGTTAAAATGGCAGAGAGAAAAAATGGTCGGGTGTTTAGCGGGCCTGAAAAAATATTGATAGATTTGTATGAAATGCATTTTCCCAGTAAAGTTCAGCTGGGAAATACTATCTTGCTGAATTTGAAATGTAGCGATGGCAAAAAACGCCCTTTGCCGCCTACATTTTATAATTTGTGTATGCATTTGGGGCTTTTTCAGTCAATAGATGTTTTGATTGAAGAAGCCAAGGAAAAAAAGGTCCAGATTGTTCCATGGCAAAAATACGCTATGGAGAGGTATAAAATAGAACAAGGGCTTTATAGGGCGGTAAAACGGATAAGAGGTGCCCTTGAGAACGAATGGAGCAAAGAGCACCCCCTTTGGTTTTACTGCTTGCCTAAGGGCGAAATTTTCCAAAAAGATGAAAAAACAGGCCAACTTGTTATGGGGTGGGATAGAACCTATGTTTTATCATCGCTCCCCATGACAGCCCAAGACGCTCGAGAAAGGTATAATTGTTCAGATGGACAATTATATCAACTTCTACCTCAAATCATTTGGCTCTGCCTGGCGTTTTGTTCAAGAAACAAAATTAGAAACCAAGAGCAAGCAGGGCTAATGCTAAAAGGGTGGGAGGATCTGCTAGACAATCCCCAGCTCAAAGAGCTGAAGGGATTAGCGAGCCAGAGAATGCAAAAAAGTTTCACCCCGCACTCTTTGCCCTTATTGCTTTAAAAAGTTAAAGCAAAACAATGCCCTAGATAGAATATTCTATCTAGGGCATATTTATTTAAGCCCTAAGCAAGGTTAAGGTCTTGGGCTATATTCCTATAGCTCTCCACCTTTTTTAACTCTTCCTCTAAAGAAGAAATTAAAGCCCGGTGCTTTTCTATTTCTTCTTTAACTTCTTTTTGCTTAGCTTCTACTCTTTTTTCTATATCCCCTAAAGTAAAAGCCTTCGGCTTCTCTTCTTTTTTTAGGACTTCTTTCTCTGTTTTAGTGGTTTGTTCCTTTTTCTCCGTGAGATTCTTAAAAAGTATTGTCTCCTTGTTTGGCGTGATTATAACCTCAAAACCATTCGGATCAGCTATCCAATAGCTGTGCCCCCTTGATTTCTTGGCTTCTCCTTCACTTGTTATCCTGATAATTTCAACTGTGCTACTCCGTCTCATGTAGCTAAACTTGTCGGTGATTTGCTTTTGTGACAAGCCTACTCCAGCATATTTTCCAGCAAGCATTTTTTTAAAAATATCTGAATAACCGCCAGAAAGAATAGCCCCGCTTCCTTTTATGTTATTTTGCTCAAGAGCTGATTCAAAAAGGGCTTGCCAGACATCATGCTCAAGTTCTGACATTTTAAGAGGATGATCCTTTTTTGGCTCTTTTTCTAGTGACACCCCTTCTTTGACTTCAACCTGATCAAGAGGTTCGCCCGGCTGACCCTTAGACACCTTTAAATATTGCAACCAATTAGTTTGAATATCCTCAACTATTTTTTTAACCTCCGCGTTATTAGAGTCACCAGAACAACCGAGTAAATCAACTAAAACTAAAATTCTTTTTTCTACTTCATTGGCGGAAATGTTAAAATCACCGGGTATTTCTTCTACTGAACGTCCTCGTAAAAAAGCGTCCAAAATAGCTATTAAACTTAAATCTTCAGAATAATAATCACACTGCTTTTTGCAGGTTGCATATACCTCGGGTTGATCTTCAATAGTTTTTTGAATTATTTCTCTCAACGCTTTTTCATTTTCCATTTGTTGTTCTCCTTTTTGTAGCTTTTGCAGTTCAGCATTAACGAATCCTTTGATTCTTTTTAAGCCCTCTCTACCATCGTAACCTAAATAACAAAGTGCTACCCACTTGAAAGCATGGACTTTTCGGCCTGTTATTTCTATTCTGTTAAAACATTCTTTTCTCCTTATTTGTTGGGCAATTGTTGCTGAATTTTT
>Ga0210019_1002571_pt1 | contig 17518 bp, 19 predicted proteins | sample CryGeyCG2114_020_2_FD_183969 | JGI IMG/M metagenome (GOLD analysis project Ga0210019, IMG submission 183969) | Groundwater microbial communities from aquifer - Crystal Geyser CG11_big_fil_rev_8/21/14_0.20 (SPAdes) (version 2) | ecosystem: Environmental > Aquatic > Deep subsurface > Groundwater ...
GACCAAACTCCACGCCGGCGGCAAGTTCGGCTCATCGGCCTACCAGGCTTCGGCCGGTTTGCACGGCGTCGGCGCTTCGGCCGTCAATGCTTTATCCCGCTTTATGCAGGTGATTGTCAAACGGGATAAACAAATGGTTTACCAGCATTACCAGCGCGGCCAGCCGACGACTAAAATTTTACCCATTAAAAATGAAGCCGAACTCAATAAATTAATTCCCTGCCGGCATTTCCCCCTACCCCAAACCGAGTCATTTACCGCTTCCACTTTTATTCCCGACGAGCAGATTTTCAAAAAATTCGTTGACTTTAACTGGTCGACTTTAGTTAATTTAACCAGAGAGCGGGCCTTTTTAATCGCCAAGCTTAATTTCCATTTGTTTGACGAGCGGACCAGCGAAGAAACCCATTTTTATTTCGATGGCGGCATCAAATCTTTGGTGAAATTTTTAAACCGCAACAAAAAACCGCTCCACCCGGTCATTTATTTTAACCGTCAGCTTGATGGTTTCGATTGGCCCATCGGCGTCGAAGTGGCCCTGCAATACACCGACAGTTTTAACGAAATCGTCCAATCTTTTGCCAACGTCATCAATACGACCGACGGCGGGACTCATCTGACCGGGTTTAAAATGGCCCTCTCCCGGGTCGTCAAAGATTACTCCGATAAAAACAGCAAAGACGCCGCCCTGGTTTCCGAAGATTTAAAAGAAGGTCTAACCGCAGTCGTTTTTGTCAAAATGCCCAGCAACGACATTCAATTTGAATCGCAAACTAAAACCAAACTCAATAACCCGGAAGCCCAATCGGCCGTATTTACGGTGGTTAAAGAAGGCCTAACCGCTTATTTTGAAGAGCATCCGGCCGACGCCCGCAAAGTTTTAGACAAAGTCCTGCTGGCTTCCCGCGCCCGTTTGGCCGCCCGGGCCGCCCGCGACGCCGTCGTCAGAAAAGGCGCGCTTGAAGGCTCAACTTTGCCGGGCAAACTGGCCGACTGCCAGGAAACCCGGCCTGAACTTTGTGAACTGTTTATCGTCGAGGGCGATTCCGCCGGCGGTTCGGCCAAGCAGGGCCGGGACCGGAAATTCCAAGCCATCCTGCCGCTGGGCGGAAAAATTTTAAACACCGAACGCGCCCGTTTAGACAAAATCATCCAATTTGAAGAATTAAAAGACTTAATTATTGCCTTGGGTATGGGCATCGGCGAAACCATGAATGCCGCCAAATTGCGCTATCAGCGGATTGTCATTATGTGCGATGCCGACGTCGACGGCGAGCACATCGCCACTTTGCTGTTAACTTTTTTCTACCGCCACTTACAGCCGATCGTCGACGGCGGCTATTTATACATTGCCCAGCCGCCGCTGTATAAAATTTCCGGCAATAAAACCGACCACTATGTTTATACCGATCAAGGCTTGGCCGATTATTTAAAAACCCTTAACGGCCAAAAATATTCCCTCCAGCGCTACAAAGGTTTGGGAGAAATGAATCCCGAACAGCTCTGGGAAACAACCATGAACCCGGCCAATCGGATTTTAAAACAAGTGGCCGTCGCCGATGCCGCTGTCGCCAACGACGTCTTTTCCATGTTAATGAGCGAAGAAGTCCCGCCGCGCAAACGTTTCATTCAAACCCATGCTAAAATGGCTACTTTAGATATTTAAGGAGAATTTATGAACATTCAATTAATCGCTTTATTCGCCGCGCCGCTGACAGCCATTGCCGCTTTAATCTACGGCGTGATTCTGGCCAAAAAAGTTTTACGCGAAGATCCCGGCTCGGAAGCGCTGCAAAAAATCGCTTTCGCCGTTAAATCCGGCGCTATGGCCTACCTTAAAAAACAGTTCTCGGTGGTCGGACCGATCATGCTGATTTTAGCGGCCGTGATTTCCTTCACTCTGGGCCAGGGCATGGCCATAACTTTTCTTTTGGGAGCGCTCTTTTCCGCCCTTATCGGCTATTTCGGCATGTACGTCGCCGTTTCAGCCAACGTCCGCACCGCCAACAACGCCCAAAAAGGTTTAAACCCGGCCCTGTCGACCGCCTTTTCCGCCGGCACGGTCAACGGCATGCTGGTCGTCGGCTTGGGCTTACTGGGAGTTTCACTGATCTATATTTGGTCTTACTTTGCCAAAACTAACGCCACCGACGTTTTAGTCGGTTATGGTTTTGGGGCCGCACTATTGGCTTTATTCATGCGGGTCGGCGGCGGAATTTTTACCAAGGCAGCCGACGTCGGCGCCGATTTGGTCGGCAAAGTCGAAAAGGGGATACCGGAAGACGACCCGCGCAATCCGGCGGTAATCGCTGATAACGTCGGGGATAATGTCGGCGATTGCGCCGGCATGGCCGCCGATGTCTTTGAATCATACGCTCTAACCATTGTGGCGGCGATGATTTTAGGCGGTCAATTATTCGGCTTGGCCGGAGTCGTCTTTCCCTTACTGGCCCGGTCCGGCGCGGTCTGGACCTCAATTTTAGGCACGTTTTTTGTCAAAGCTAAATCCGACCGGGAAAACCCGATTAAACCTTTAATCCGCGGCTTTATTGTTTCCGCCGTCGCCGCCGCGGTAATTTTTATGCTGCTGGCGACTTATTTATTGGGCGAGCCCAAAGCCGGCTACGCCGCCGTCACCGGCATCGCCGCCATGATGGCCCTGCTCTACGTCACCAAATACTACACCGGGCCAGGGGAAAAACCGGTCGTCGCCATTGCCAAAGCCTCGCAAACCGGCGCCGGTACTAATTTAATTGCCGGTTTATCCATCGGTATGGAATCGACGTTTGTCTCGGTATTAATTGTTGCCGCCACGATTCTGTCCGGCTACTTATTTCTGGGATTTTACGGCATTGCCTTGGCCGGCATGGGTATGCTGGCCACGACCGGGATTATTATGTCTCTGGATACTTTCGGCCCGATCGCCGATAACGCCCAGGGCATGGTGGAAATGGCCCATCTGGGCGGCAAAGCCCCCAAAGTTACCGGCGATTTAGACGCGGTCGGCAATACCACCAAAGCCTTAACCAAAGGTTTTGCCGTCGGTTCGGCCGCCGTCGCCGCTTCATCTTTATTTGCCACTTATTTTGAAGCCACCGGTTTAACGGCCATCGATATTGCCGTCCCCAAAGTTTTCATTGGCATGTTATTGGGCGGCGCTCTTCCCTTCTTATTTTCCTCGCGCTTGATCGGTTCGGTCGGCCGGGCGGCTTTTGAAGTCGTCGAAGAAGTCCGGCGGCAGTTTAAAACCATTAAAGGCATTATGGCCGGTACGGCCCAGCCGGATTATTCCCGGGCTGTCTCGATCGTTACCGCCGCGGCTCAAAGAGAGTTAGTTATTCCGGCGGCTTTAGTCATCACCATGCCCGCCGCGGCCTCGCTTTTAGGCGCCGAATCTTTGGGCGGCTTTTTAGGCGGGGTCGTCGCCAGCGGTTTATTTTTAGCCCTGTTTATGTGCAACACCGGCGGGGCTTGGGACAACGCCAAAAAATACATTGAGGACGGCCACTTCGGCGGCAAAGGCAGTGACACCCATAAAGCCGCTGTCGTCGGGGACACGGTCGGCGATCCGTTAAAAGACACGGCCGGACCGGCCTTAAACCCGATGATGAAAATCGTCCAGATCGTCGCTTTAATCATCGCGCCGTTTGTAATACAAATTATCGGGAAATAAATGAACATCGGCAAGATCGAACCGGTCGAGATCACCACCGAAATGAAAAGCAGTTACCTCGACTACGCCATGAGCGTGATCGTGGCCCGGGCCTTACCGGATGTGCGCGACGGCTTAAAACCGGTCCACCGGCGCATCCTCTACGCCATGAAAGAACAGGGGATTACCCACTCTTCTGCCTACAAAAAATCCGCCCGGGTCGTCGGCGAAGTTTTAGGGAAATACCACCCGCACGGGGATATGGCCGTTTATGACGCCATGGTCCGGATGGCCCAGGATTTTTCCCTGCGGTATCCGCTGGTCGACGGCCACGGCAACTTCGGTTCGGTCGACGGCGATTCGCCGGCGGCGATGCGTTATACCGAGGTCCGTTTGGCCAAAATTTCCGACGAGCTGTTAAACGAACTCGATAAAAATACCGTCGATTTTATCGACAACTTTGACGCCAGCTTAAAAGAACCGACCGTTCTGCCGGCCAAACTGCCCAATCTGCTGCTCATGGGCGCCGATGGCATTGCCGTCGGCATGGCCACCAAAATCCCGCCGCATAATCTGGGCGAAGTGGTTGACGCCATTCAAATTCTGATCAAAAAAACCAAGGCCGCGCTTTCTCCTGATAAACCCAAAAAGATCGTCAATCCGGAAACGATAAACCCACAGCTTTTAGCCGGCAACTTGGAATCAGTCGTCACTTCCTCCGAGCTAATGGCCGCCCTGCCCGGACCGGATTTCCCCACCGGCGGCATCATTTATAACGCCGCGGCGATCGAACAGGTCTACACCACCGGCCGGGGAACGATCACCGTCCGGGCCAAAACCGAGATCGTCGAAAGAAAAGGCCGCTGGCAAATTCTGGTGTCCGAGCTGCCTTACCAGGTTAACAAGGCCCGCTTGATTGCCAAGATCGCTGATTTAGTCCGAAACAAAAAATTAAACGGCATCAAAGACATCCGCGACGAATCCGACCGGACCGGGATGCAGATCGCCATTGATTTGAAAAAAGAGGCTAAACCCAAGGCCGTGCTGAATAATTTATACAAACACACCGAACTGCAGAATAATTTTCCGGCCAATCTGGTGGCTTTAGTCGATAATACTCCGCAACTCCTTAACCTGCGCCAAATTCTGCTGGAATATCTGCGCCACCGCCAACTAGTGGTGATCAAACGGACCCAGTTCGAGTTAAAAGCGGCCAAGCTCCGGGCCCATATTTTGGAAGGCTTAAAGATCGCCTTGGATAACCTGGACGCGGTCATTGCCACGATTAAAAAATCCCGGGACGCCGATGACGCTAAATTGAACTTAATGACCAAGTTCAAGCTCTCCGAAATTCAGGCCCAGGCGATTTTGGACATGCAGCTGCGGCGCCTGGCCGCTCTGGAAAGAAAGAAAATTGAGGACGAGTATAAAGCCATCAAAATCACCATTGATCAGCTGACCCGTTTATTGCTTGAACCGGAAAAAGTCATCATCACCGTGGCCAAAGAATTAAATGATATCAAAACCGCTTACGCCGATGACCGCCGGACCCGGATCGTCAAGTCTTCCCTCAAAGAATTTTCCGATGAAGACCTGGAGCCGGAAGAAGCCTGCCTGGTGACGATGACCAAAACCGGCTACATCAAGCGGATGCCGACGACCACTTACCGTTCCCAGAGAAGAGGCGGCAAGGGCGTCACCGGCATGAGTACCAAAGAAGAAGACGAAGTCAACCGCATGTTTACCGCCAACACCCATGATACTTTGCTGATCTTTACCAACAAAGGCCGGGTGTTTCGGCTCAAAGTTTACGAAATTCCTCAAAGCGCCCGCCAAGCCAAAGGCCAAGCAATTATAAACTTAATCAATATTGACAGCGATGAAATGATCCAGTCGGTCATTAGCCTGGCTAAAGATCAAACCGATAAAGGTTTCCTGCTCATGGTCACCCGGCAGGGGATTATCAAAAAAACCGCCACCCCGGAATTTGCCAATATTAGGAGCAACGGGATTATTGCCCTCAAGCTCGACCAAGGCGATCAATTGGTTTGGGTGACCCAAACCTCGGGCCGCGACCAAATCGCTTTGATTTCCCGCGAGGCCAAAGCGATCAACTTCAAAGAAACCGATGCCCGGCCCCTGGGCCGATCGGCCCGCGGCGTCCGGGGGATCAACTTAACCAAAGATGACTTTGTCGTCGGCATGGCCGTGTACCAGCCGAAACGGACTAAGACCAAAGGCAAACGCAAGTTTTTTGACGATTTATTAGTCGTCATGGAAAAAGGTTTGGGCAAACGGACGGACATCAACGATTTTCCGGTGCAAAATCGCAGCGGTAAAGGCGTCAAAGTCGCCAAGCTCTCGGCCAAAACCGGCAATATCGTTTCCGCCCATTTGGTCAACGAGTCGATGGAGACTGTCGCCATCACCTCCAAAAAAGCCCAGGTGATTAATCTGCCCCTTAAAAACATCAAACGTTTGGGCCGGGCGACTCAAGGCGTGATTTTAATGCGCTTTGCCAAACCCGGTGACTCCGTCGCCGCCGTCGCCTTACTTTAACCTGCAGGGTCCAACCTTGCAGGCTGGATAAAGTGTTTTCTGCCGTTTTAACTAATGTCGGTGCTGGTCTTTTAATTCTTCCGCTTACCATCAGCAACCTTAGCGTGTTGACGTTTATTATGCTACTTGCTATAGTTTCAATAGGTTTAGCAATAAAAATTGAGGACGCTTTAGAAACAATATGATCGATTTAACAGATTTTGCCAGCCGGGCCAATATTGGATTAGGATTGGCCTTAATCGCCTTAATGTTGTTTTTAAAATTCTTCGCCAAATTTCCCACAAAAAGCAACCGGCATTAAGTTATTCTTTCAGCGAGTGATGAAGTTCATGGACTTTTTTTAACTGCTGGTTAGTGATATGGGTATAGATCTGGGTGGTAGCAATATTTTTGTGGCCGAGCATTTCCTGGACCGAACGGATATCCGCCCCGCCCATCAGTAAATCAGTCGCGTAAGAATGTCGTAACCCGTGCGGGGTAATAATAACCGGCAATTTAGCCTTGCGGCAATACTTGGCTACCAGGCGCTGGACCGAGCGAACGGTCAGGCGTCCGGACTGACTGGCAAATAAAGCTTTTTCCTGGTCCTGGCGCTTATCTAAATAAGTTTTCAGCCACCTAGCCGACCTGACCGATAAAAACACCACCCGCGGCCGGCCGCCCTTACCGATCACCCCAAACTCCCGCCGGTCAAAATCAATTGTCTCCCGGTTAAGATTGACCAGCTCGGACACCCGCAACCCCGTCGAGAATAAAACCTCTAAAATCGCCTTGTCCCTTAAATTGCGCTCGCCGGAAATACCCGGGCTGGACAGTAACCGATCCACCTGTTCGGTATTTAAAAATTTCAGACTGCGGCTCTCGCTCTTCCCCAGCTCGATCTTCTCCGGCGCCAGAGTGGTCACATCCCGCTTGATTAAAAATTTCAAAAAAGAACGCAAGGCAATTAAATGATACCCTTGGGTCGCCCGGGAAAGGTTTAAACCCGGTTTAGTTTCCAGCCGGGACAAATAAACCCGGTATTTAGTTATGGTTGCAGTATCAAGCTTTTCCATCGTAAAATTCGGCAGCAGATTAAAGATCCAAACGCTGAACCGATTCAGATAATGCCGGTAATTTCTCTGGGTTAACCGGGAACAGTGCCGCTCGATCTCCAGATAATCCATAAAGTCGGTCAGGTGATTTTCGAGCTCGATTTCGCTTTTTATTTGTATTTTTTGGTTATCACTCATGTCTATTGACTGCCAAACTGTGGATAACTAGAGTGCGGTTTGATATATCAATCCTTTTTTCACAGTTAAATTAAATATTATAGGCGCATCCTGTGGATAATTTTTTTCTATCTGTTATCAGTATAACAGATTGGGCGGGGATTCGTCAACATTGTGCGACGCTATTGCCAAAGCCTATAATATACACTTAGCTTTTCCAACCTCAAGAAAACGCGCTGTAGTGGCCTGCAATAGCGCTGAAAAATAATCTCCGCAGGTAAAATGCAGCACAAAGACAGGTTGGGGAGCAGTTTGCTTCTCCCTGCCCTCTGGGGCAATGTCGCAAAAGGTACATTGTGCGACAATAGCCAAACCCGAATAAAACCAAGAGGGAAGCAAACCACTAACAAGCCCGCATTATTTCTTTCTGCTCTTTATCCGCTGTCGCTTCAAATTCTAATCTCTAAACAAGCGCCGCTTCTCCTGGGGCCACCCGAGTTATCCACAGCGACTATATCAATCAGTAGCAAGCTAAGAATACTAAATAAGCTTGATGCATCAATCCTTTTCGTGAAAACTTCCCAAGACTTTTGTGAAAAGTCACCTATTTATTATAGGCCACTTCCCTGCTCTAGCCCCAACGGCTCAAAAAAAATACGGTCACTAAAACAATTATCCCCACCCATAAATACTCGCTCAAAGTTTTTTTGAATAATCTTCCGGCTAAGTGTTGCTGGCCCAATCCCAAGCCGACGTACAAAGCCGTCACCAAAAATAACGAAGCGACGGTAATCGTTACCGGCCAAAAAGAAATCATTAAACTCAAAGCCAGCAGGCTCCAGCTAATGGTCAAACTGCCCCAGATAACCGGCGGGGTTAGCTTTTCCTCAAGATTAACGCTCCAAAGGGTCTGCACTGCCAGCGGCCAAGCGGTCAACCCAACCAATAAAGCATTCCACCAGGGGTCCAGCTGGAAAGAAAAAATCGTATCCCAAAGGAAAAAAGCCACCAGCAGGGTCAGCAAAAAACCGACGGCATGGGCCGCCCGCAGCAGCTGAATGGTTCTGATTGAAGCCACGTTAAAAATGTTCTCGGTTAAAAGCAAGGCATACATCCCCAAACCAAACAAGCTCACAATCAGAATTCTGGTTAACAGCCGGCCGGGCAGTAAAAAATAGAACAGGGCGACCGAAACCGGGTAGAGTACCGGGAGGATCAGGGTGGTCAGCCACTCGATCCCTTTTAAATCTTCAACCATCGCCCAAACTGACAAAGCATAGGCGGCGCCGGCCAAAAGGCCAATGGCCTGATAGCGTGATTCTACCTCAACCGATTGAACCCCTAAAATACCCAATGTCAGTAATATGGATATGATACCAAGCTTTTTCCTTTTAGTCATTTACCAGTTAGTGTAGACCGACTGGACGTCGTCCAACTCTTCCAGCCCGGCCAGCCACTCGGTCAATTTAATTTCCTGTTCGCTATCTAATTCCACTATAACCAACGGCTTGTAGATCAGCTCGGCCGATTTAACTGCCAATCCGGCTTGAGTTAATTGATCCCGGATTTTACCCAGATTCGCCGCGGGCACCAGCACTTCCACGGCTTCCCCGGTTGCCTCGACATCATCCACTCCCAAATCGATAATTTTGAGCATCTGGCTGTCAACATCGGTTTGTTTGGCCACCAGCAGCCGGCCTTTTTTATGGAAAAGGTGGCTGGCCGAGCCGGGTTGGCCCAGGTGTCCCCCGCCCCTTTCAAACGTTTTTTTAATCCCGGCCGCCGTCCGGTTTTTATTATCCGTCACCGCTTCCACCATCACCGCGACCTGACTGGGACCGAAGCCCTCATAAACAACCATCTCCAAACTGCCGTCTTCCCCCTGGCCGCTCCCCTTTTCGATCGCCCGCTCAATGTTTAATTTTGGCATATTGACCGCCCGGGCTTTATCGACGGCTAACCTTAACTTAAAGTTACTGCCAACCTCCGGCCCGCCTTCTTTGACGGCAATGGTTATCGCCCGGCCGAGCTTGGTAAAAATCTGGCCCCGTTTATTATCCGCGGCCGTTTTCTTGTGTTTAATTGTTGACCATTTCGAATGACCGGACATGATCTAATTATAATCTTTCCCCGCCAGCAAAACCAGATCGGACCAATAACCGTCAACCGGCCCGGCCTTAACTTCCGCCTCCGGTAAAAGCATTTTCAGCCAGGAAACGGTTGCACTGTCAATCCGGCCCGGGTCTTTAACATAAATCGTGGTCGTTTCGGGCACTGCCGCCGTACTGACCACGCTCACCAGCTCAATCCCGTGATTAGCGATCACCCGGCTTAAGTTCCGGCCGTTAACCAGACTCAAGCTCAATGACTCGCCGGCGGCTTCTTGGCTAAAAACCTGTTCGTTGACTAAATTGCTTGTCTGCCAGTCAGGCTTCTGGTTTAAATCCAGAGTCAATTTAGCTTCCACCCGGAATTTTGACCAGTACCACCACTTAATCCGGTCCAGCCAGCTTAAATTAGTTTGCCGATCCGCCTGCCAGCCTTTAATCGCCAATCCCAGCGCTTCCTGACTGGTCCTCATTAAAGTCAACCCGCCCCGATGGTCGATCTGGCCTAAGGCAAAAACATTTTTCCATTGGTATGGGCCATAGCCAAAAGCGGTTTCGACCGGCAGCCGGCCCGGAATTTTCCAATCGATCGCTTTGGCATACTCCGGCAGCAACGTATGCACCGTCAGCTTATCCCCCCGCTGTTCGACGTAAGAAAACTCGTGGCGGCCCCGCCACTGGCTTCGGCCCGCCGCCTGCCATAAGCGGCCGGCCAGGATTAATCCGGCGACCAGGCCGATAAAAATCAATCCCCAGCTAGTCCGGGATTTTTTCGAGTGCCGCGCGTAAGTCATGGGGCAAAGGGGCCGTCAAATTAATAATCCGGTGAGTCATCGGCTGGCTGAAACTGACTTTACAGCTGTGCAAAAACAAGCGCGGGCACCAAGTCAAATCCTGTTTTAACCGTTTCTTTCCCAAGTAAAAGGGGTCAGCCACAACCGGATGGTCCAAATGCTTAAAATGGACCCGGATTTGATGCGTCCGCCCGGTTTGCGGATATACTTCCACTAACGAATAATCCGGGTAAGCCTTCAGAACCCGGTAACCGCTGACAGCCGAACGGCCGTCAATAAATACGCCGAAACGCCGACGGTTGGCCGGATTTCTGCCGACGGGCAAATTGATCCGGCCGGCCGCCGGTTCCAGCCGGCCGTGGACCAGGGTTAAATAAGTTTTTTTTACCTGCCGGTTTTTAAACTGGGCCTGCAAGGCTAAAAGCGCCGGCGCGGTTTTAGCCACCAGAAGCAAACCGCTGGTGTCTTTGTCTAAACGATGGACAATTCCGTGCCGGGGTAAAGCGATAGGCTCCAACCAGTCTTCCACTGTCTCCGCTCCTTTGGTTGTCTCGGCCCGGTTAACCGTAATTCCGCTCGGTTTGTCGATGACCAGCAAATCATTATCTTCATAGACCGGGCTACTTTTCGGCAGCACAACGGATGCATTTACTTACGGTCGGATCGATAGCCAAACGATCGGTGTCAATCATCCGACCGCAATTGTCACATAAACCAAACCGGCCCAGTTTGATCTTAGTCAGGGTTTTCCTAATATTAATCAGGGTTTTATCGACTTCGAGCTTCAGGGCCGAGACCCGGTCATGACCGAACTCTTCGGCAGCGTCGGCATCGACGGCGGCATTATCATTTAACCGGTCGCCGTCATTAAACGGATCTTCAGCGTTCAAATTCTCCTGCCTCTTTTTCAGTTTCAACTCTTCCGATTGCAGTTGTTTTCTCAATGGTTGAAGAATTTTTGTCGGAAATTTTATTTTAGACATAATCAAAGCCGCGTTTTTTTCTGGACGGTAATTTTTTTACCGGCGCTTTTATGGTTATACCCGACCGGAACCATAAAATCAAGCCGCCGGCAACCGCCAGGCCAACCCCCCACCATTGATACGGCTGGGATTGCCGCCAACCCAAACCGAAACTTAAAACCCCGGTTAAAATTAAATAAGCCGCGGCCAGTACCCCTTCTTTCAGGTTAAGGGTCCGGTAGCGTTTTTCCCAAAAATTAAGCAGGCCATAGACCAGGACCAAACCCGCCACCCGGATTGTTTCCGCTAACCGGTCGGCGCCGGCCAATAAACTGCCCAGGTGGGCCATAATTTCTACCAGCAGCACCGCCGCCACAACCGCTTCAAACCATGTCCAAAAATTAAGCTTTTGCTTAAACCCCCAAACCAATAAAATTATCAGGCCGCCCAGCCAGGCGGTTTCGGCAGACAAACCGGGAAATTTAGTTAAAAAAATCATCTTGTACCAGCTCCCGCCGAAAACCTCCGGGTAAAATAAAATATAACCCAGCCTGCCGGTGATAACGGCGCCGGCGCCGGCAATCAGCCAGCCATCCATGACCGCGGTCTCTTCCCAACCCGCCTCCTTGGCTTTCTGCCACAGCTTAAACGCCCCCAAAAAAAATCCCAAAAATAACAGCACCCCGAAAGAATGAATATCAATCGGACCAATTGATATTAAAGTTGGCCACATACTAGATACTATATACTAAATACTTTATACTTATCCACATGCTCGCCGCTTCACACGTCTTAATCGGAGCGTCTCTGGCCCGCTTGGTACCCAACCCGGCTGTCGGATTACCGCTGGCTTTAGGCCTGCATTTTTTGGGCGATCTCCTGCCACACTGGGACCTGCGGACCCGCCACGCAGTCCGGTCAAAACTCAAAATAATCGCTTTATCTTTAACCGATGCCGGCATCGGTTTTATCATCGGCTGGTGGTTATTCAGCCGCACCGTTCCGGCTCCCTATTTAATCGCCATGATGTTTACTGCCCAACTGCCCGACTGGCTCGAAGCCCCTTATCACATTTTTGAGTGGAATTTCCCCCCGTTCTCCTCAATTAAAAAACTGCAAAGCCGCCTGCATCATAAACTCGATCTTCCCTGGGGTTTAGTTTGGCAAATGCTGGTGGTGATTGCTTTTCTGACCTTTAGCCTCTAGAAACGTAATCACCGTTTCGGGTATCAATAATTACCTTTTCGCCTTGGTTTATAAATAAGGGGACTTTTACTTCCAAGCCGCTGTCCAGCGTTGCCGGTTTATACATGTTGGAAACCGTGTTGCCTTTTTCGCCCGGCCCGGTCTCCTTAATGGTAAAGGTTAATTTCGCCGGCAATTCCACCGCCAAAGCTTGCTCTTCCCAAAACAAAACCTGAACATCGCCGCCTTCCTGCAAATAAGGTTTGCTTTCACCTAAAACTTCGTTTTTAATCTCCACCTGTTCAAAACTGACCGGGTCCATGAAAGTGCTTTGATACTGGTCGGAAAACAGATACTGCATTTTTTTCCGTTTTAAAAAAATCTCGTCGACGTTATTACCGGAAGAAAAACCTTTTTGCAGGACTGAACCGGTGATTAAATTTCTCACTTTCAATTTAATATTGGCATTGCCCCGGCCCATTTTGGAAAACTCATACTTTAACACCAAATACGGCTGGCCGTCGAGTTCAAACGCCGTCCCGTTTCTTAATTTATTAACGTCAGTCATATGGTAGAATTATACACGAATGGCGCGGTGGCGGAACTGGCAGACGCGCACGACTCAAAATCGTGTGAGCTTTCGCTCATGTGGGTTCGACCCCCTCCCGCGCCACTAAAAGCTTATTTTTCCGTTCGGGCTTTGTCCACCGAGTAAAACTTGATCCGGTCGCCGCGGAAACGCAGATCGATCGTGGCCAAGGGGCCATTACGGTGTTTGGCAATATACATCTTCAGATTTTCCAGATTCTCCTCGTCCTCGCGGTACATAAACATCACCACGTCCGCATCCTGTTCAATCCCGCCGGACTCGCGCAAATCCGCCAGCTGCGGTTTCTTGGTGCCGCCGCGGTGCTCGACCGCCCGGGATAATTGGGATAGGGCCAAAACCGGAATTTTTAATTCCCTGGCTAGATTTTTGAGTCCCATGGAAACTTCGGAAATTTCCTGGACCCGATTTTCTAAATTCCGGGAATGGGCCAACTGCAGGTAATCCACCACTAAAAACTCCAAGCCGTGCTCCACCTGCAGCCGCCGGGCTTTGGTGCGCATTTCCATAATCGACATTCCCGGCGTGTCATCAATGTACAGCGGCGCCTCGGCCAACTCGCCCATCGCGTCGGAAAGAGCGCTAAAATCTTTTTCCGAAAGCTTACCGGTTTTTAATTTCCAGGCATCGATATCCGCCTGGGCGACCAGCAGGCGGTCCACTAATTCCTCCTGGCTCATTTCCAGCGAGAAAAAGCCGACCGGCACCTTGTGCTGAACGGCCGCATTTTGGGCAATGTTTAAGGCCAAGCTGGTCTTACCCACACCGGGGCGGGCGGCCAGAATCAATAAGTTGCTCCGCTGCATTCCGGCCAAAACGTTATTCAGATCATTGAATCCGGTCGGCACGCCGCGCAAACCGCCGGCCTGTTTATGCAGTTCGTCCAGCCGGTCAAACGACTGGGCCAAGGCGTCTTTAATCGGAATAAACTGGCGCTGCAGGTGCTGCTGGCTCAAACCAAAAACCAGTTTTTCCGCCCGGTCTAAAATTTCCGCCACTTCTTTATCTTCGGCAAAAGCGTCCTCCACTAATCTCGAGGCGGCCGAAATTAACTCTCTTTTGGTGGATAAATTCTTAATAATCTTGGCATAATTAAAAGCGTGGGCGCTCGTCGGCACCCGGTTAACCAGCTCGGTCAAATAACTCATGCCGCCGACTTTTTTGATCGCTTTCTGCTCTTTTAGTTTTTCGGCCACTGTCACCACGTCCACCGGATCGCGTTCTTCATAAAGAGTCAGAATGGCCTCGTAAATCAGCTGGTGCTTGTTATCGTAAAAATGGCCCGGCCGCAATACCGGCATCACCTCCAACAGCGCGTCTTTATCAATCAATAAAGAACCGAGTACCGATTCTTCTGCCTGGAGACTGTGCGGCGGCACTTTCATTTACGGCCCTAAAATTATCAGTTCGGTTTCTTCCGGAAGCCCCAGCTTATTCAAGTTCAGTTTTTTCTCCCGCCTCGCTTCCAAACCGCTGGCTTTAACTAAAGCGTCCGCCGCCGGTCCGTCGACCGGAATCACCACGCCGGGTTGAATATTTTTCGCCGCTTCCCAGGAATTTGTCAGGAGCACATCGACTGCTTCTTTTTCCGTCAGATACCCGAGCAAAATTTCTTCGGCTTCGATCAAATAAGCGCCGCCCTTAAAACCGGTCACGGCAAAACCTTTAACTTCGTATTCCCCCGGGCCGGAAATGACAATCCCGTCCACTTCAATTCTCCCCTGCAGATTAATCGTCAGCACCCCTGTTTTGGTCTTTAAACTAAAACCGGAATCTTTCTGAAAAATTATTTCCATCGTGGTTTTCATGGTAACACAAACCGTTTACCTTGACAATCCAAGGAAATCTCTGTTATAGTGCTCAATTGCCGTATGAAAAAAGAAGTTTTAATCGCGATTGTCTCGGGTTTAATTTTAGGCTTGGTCATCACCATCGGCATCTTCACCGCTAACCGGTCAATTAATCAGCAGCGAGCCAAAAAACAAATCCGGAGCGCGCCCACGCCCAGCCTTATCCCGTCAACCGCCAATAAATCAATCAACCTAACTTCCCACGAAAACTTTGATCTGGTGGAGGACAGTATCATTAACTTATCCGGGGTGGCTTGGCCCGGAGCGGTGGTCGCCTTAATTTCCGAAGCGGACAACCAAATTATTGCCGCCGATGAAGAAGGTATCTTTATTTTTAAAACTAAGCTGATCAAAGGCTTCAACGAGATTACTCTGGTGGCAGCCGATGAAACCGGCAGTTTGCAAACCCAAAATCTGGTCATCACTTACTCAACCAGCAGGATCGAAGCGGAAATCAGCCAATTTAATTTAGTCACTCCCGCCTATGCCGAAGAGGCCTCTCCCGCGGCCGAAACCGTTACCGAAAAAATTAAAGAACGCCTGCAGGATACGGCTTCCGAAGGTTTGGTTACGATTAAAGAACAACTGACGAATAAGGCGACCGCGCCCAGGAAGAAAGCCTTTATCGGTAAAATTGCCAGTCTCGATGAAGCCGGCCTGACTTTGATTTATAAAGAGCAAAACTATAACGTGAATCTTAAGCCGGAAACGCTTTATGTCAAAGGCGCCAACACGGCCATGGATTTCGAGGATCTGAAAGTTAACGATTTTGTCATTGCCATGGGCTGGTTCCACAACAACTCCCAGGAATTTACCGCGGCGCGCTTAAGCCGGATCAGCCAACCGGAAGCGCCGGCCAACCGCCGGCTGGTGTCCGGCCGGATCAGTGAAATCGACGGCCAAAAAATCAGCTTAAACGGCAAATCTTTAACTTTGACCAAAAAAACCGATCTGACTGTCAACGGCGTGGACGAGGCCAACAGTGAAGATTTAGCCCTTGGAGATAACCTGTTCGCCATTGTCACCCTAGACAGCAACGGCGACATCGACACCGTCAACAGTGTTTATGTTTTGCCAGGAAAAAATAATCCGGCCGGCCTAACGCCAACTAATATCAATAATGCCACCGGTTCTGCCGAATAAGCCCCAGCATCCGCGGGGCAAGCTTGCTTCAATTGAGCACGGCTGCTCTCTCCTCGACCAAGCTCTGGACTTTATCCGGCCCCGCCTGCTTCCCGGCCAAACCGAGTTACAAATTAAAAAGCAGATAAATAATTGGCTGAAAAAAGCCGGCGCCATGGGCTTCGCTTTTCCCACCATTGTCGCCTTCGGCAGCCACACCGCTAATATCCACCACCGCCCCTCTCACCGGAAACTAACTAAAAATCAAATTATTATGATTGATCTCGGGATAAAAATTAACGGCTGGTGCAGTGACGAAACCAGGATGTTTATTCTAGGCCGACCTAAAACGGTTTGGATAAAAACATATAATCAAGTCCTTGCCGCCCAAAAAAAAGCCATTCAGGCGCTGAAACAAACAACCGTTCCTGCCAAGCAAATAGACTCCATTCCCAGAAAATATTTTCCCATTCCCCACTCCGTCGGCCACGGTTTGGGCAAAATTATTCATGTCCGGCCGAAAATTAATCCAAATTCCCAAGACATGATTAAGCCCGGCGATATTTTTACCCTTGAGCCCGGCCGCTATTTTCCCGGCCGGTTTGGGATTAGAATAGAAGATACTCTGTTAAAAACCAAAACCGGTTACCGGTTACTCACCCATTTCCCCAAAATTATTGATAAAATTACAACATGAAACCAAAAAAGCAGGTTGCCCTTAATGCTTTAGCCGCCATTCAAAAAGCCTTCAGGAAATCAGAAGATTACCTTGATGAAAAACTTGCCATGAAACTGGAAAAAAAGGCTCAAAAGGCGGCAAAAAAAGATTATATACCCATGACTAAACTGCATCGGAAACTCGGGCTCACATAAGCCTTGATCCTTATAACCCCCAACTAGATATTGCTCCCTATTTACAATCAGCCCGATCTTGACGGATCCGCATCGGTGGCTTGAAAGCCATTTCGTATTGACTTATTCATTTATAAATGCTTACAATTATTTATAACACAAACTATTATGGAAAACAACGATTTTTTAACTGTAGAACAGGTGGCGAAAATTCTTCAAGTCCACTGGCAAACAATTCTTAACTACATTAAAAATGGCAAACTCAAAGCGGTCAAATTGGGAAAGGGTTATAGAATACCCAAAAAATCTTTAGACCAATTTATAAAGAAAAATCAGACACCATGAGAACACTTATTAAGTGGCCAGGCGGAAAAGCCAGGGAATATAAAAATATCAAGGATATCATTCCTAAAGACACTAAAACTTATATAGAACCTTTCTTTGGTGGTGGTGGAATTTATTTTAACATTGAACCAAAAAAGTCAATCATAAACGATATAAACGATAATTTAATGGCTTTCTACCGCTTTTTGAAAGAAAAAAACGGTAACTTCAAAAAATGCTTAGAACAAATAGCTGACGATTGGGACAACCTATCTATTATTGCCAAAACTGT
>Ga0210019_1002573_pt1 | contig 17499 bp, 14 predicted proteins | sample CryGeyCG2114_020_2_FD_183969 | JGI IMG/M metagenome (GOLD analysis project Ga0210019, IMG submission 183969) | Groundwater microbial communities from aquifer - Crystal Geyser CG11_big_fil_rev_8/21/14_0.20 (SPAdes) (version 2) | ecosystem: Environmental > Aquatic > Deep subsurface > Groundwater ...
TAAAAGAGGCCAACCAAGCCGAAAAATACGCTCAACAAGAAAATCCCGAAAGGATTCGGGATTTTCTCAAAAAGATTGGTTCGAACTTCCGCATTGCCGAGCGGACGCTTTCGTTCCCCCTCAAAAACGCTTGGATTCTCGCGGGGAAATACCATGCCGAGGCGCAACGCGCCGAGGCAACTTCTTACAATTTTTCTGAAAGTACAAATTGGCGGAGAGAGAGGGATTCGAACCCTCGGAGGGTGTGAACCCTCACACGCTTTCCAAGCGTGCGCCTTAAGCCGCTCAGCCATCTCTCCGAGCCATTCTACTTTAAACTTTTGATGAAATTATTTCAAACAAAAACATCCGCCCAAGGCGGATGTTTTTGTTTTAGGCCTTGCTTGCCCTAAAGCAATCTCGGCACATTATATTTCCCGCTCCTTCGCGGGGCTTGAAAGGAAGCTCCGTGATGGCGTTGCCGCAGTCGGAGCAGGTCCAATTGCCTTTGACCGTTTCCCTTTCTCGAAAGGTGTTTCTTCCTCCGTTTCTTTGAGGAGGCGCGCCTTTTCTATGGCAGTCTCGGCATTTTAGATTGCCGGTTCTGGCCGGGTCCGGTTCAAAAGGAAGCTCCGTGATGGCGTTGCCGCAGTCGGAGCAGGTCCAATTGCCTTTGTGCATCTTTCGAGGCTCGTTATTTCCGTATGACACTTTACCTATTTTCTTTAATTATTGACGACCTTAGAGCGTCTCTAGGTAAAGCGATTTTGAAGCTCTATCCTAAACTTCTCTAACGGCGTTTATTATTCTATATCTAAAACTTTTGTCAAACGAAAAATAAACAAAGATAAAATAGAGCCGAAGGAGGCGCGGAATGCTAAAATATCAGCTGTGGCAATCTGTTAAGACCATGAATCAAGAAGAAGCTTTAAAAATAATGAAAATGGGAGCCAATGTTTTTTTAACCGGCATACCCGGCGCGGGAAAAACATATATTCTCAACCAATACATTGACTTTATGCGCCGAGCCGGCCTTTCGCCTTCCGTTACGGCTTCAACCGGCATAGCTTCCACCCACATCGGCGGCGCGACCATTCATTCATGGTCCGGCATTGGAATCAAAAAGAGTTTTTCAGATATAGATATAGACAAGCTGACCCAAAACGAGCGCTTGTATCAAAGATATAAAAACGCAAAAATTTTAATAATTGATGAAATTTCCATGCTCAGCGCCTCCCAATTTGAGATGATTGATGTTCTGGCGCGCGAGATGAGGCAAAATGACAAACCCTTCGGTGGCATTCGAGTCATACTTTCCGGGGATTTTTTTCAGCTCCCGCCGGTTTCCCGGCCCGGTGATGACGACCGCTATGCTTTTGAATCTCCCGTTTGGCGGGAGCTTAATCCGGTTGTCTGCTATCTTCTGGGAACATATCGTCATGAAGATGATGTTTTAAAGAAGATTTTGGATTCCATCCGCAGAAGGGATATCAGTCAAGACCTTAGAAGGAAACTCTTTTCTAAAATAGAGGAAAAAAATTGGGAAAGAGATAATTCTCTAAAAGATGTGACTCGTCTCTACACACATAATGCGGATGTTGATAGGGAAAACGAGGCCAGGCTTGGACAGATTAAAAAGGAGGAATTCTCTTACGAGATGAAGACCAGAGGCAAAAAACATCTGGCCGAATCATTGAAAAAATGGTGCTTGGCGCCGGAGAATTTGCGCCTAAAGGAAGGAGCTCAAGTAATGTTTGTAAAAAACGACACACAAAAACGATATGTGAACGGGACCAGAGGAATGGTTATCGGAAAAGAAGGAGGCTTGCCCGTAGTCAAAACTCTTTCGGGCAAAAAGATATTGGCGGAGTATGCCGAGTGGGTTTTTGAAGAAGACGGCAGGGTGGTAGCGCAGATTGAGCAAATACCTCTTCGTCTGGCTTGGGCTATCACGGTTCACAAGAGCCAGGGCATGACGCTTGATGAAGCGCACATAAATCTTTCAAAATCTTTTACGCCCGGCCAAGGCTATGTCGGTCTCTCAAGAATAAAATCCATGTCCGGACTTTTTCTTTCTGGCCTCAATGAAGAGGCCTTGATGGTTGATGAAAGAGCGGCCCGGGCAGACCGAAATTTTTTAGATCGTTCAAAGATGGCTTCAGACAAGATAAAAGAAATGAATAAAAATGAAATTAAAAAAAAGATTGGGAAATTCTTAAAGGAAGGCGGAGGCAAAGCGCCTAAAGGAAAAGATTTCAGCGACTCCGCATATTGTTCGGCCAGAGTAAAGCCGCTTGAAACAAATTTGTCCACTTATGATGAGACAGCCAAGTTTGTTAAGAAAGAGTATTCAATAAAAGAGATAGCAAAAAAAAGAGAACTAAAGGAAGCTACCATAATCTCGCACCTCGAGAAATTAAAAAGCGGAGGAACGAAAGACTTTGATATCGGATATATGTCGCCCGGCATTAAAGCCGATATTAAAGAATTCAGTAAAATGGAAAAAGCTTTCAAGAAAGTGGGAGAATACAAACTCTCTCCCATAAAAAAGTATCTTGATAAGAAGGGAATTGATAACACCTATAATGACCTGCGTCTGGTTCGTCTTATGCTTTCAAACAGAGATTTCAAGAGTTTCAAGCTTAAAGACTTCGACAAAGAAAAATAAAGATAAGTAAAAATAAAATATAATATATATTATCATATATATTATAGTACATATTATTTTGAGATAGCCGCTCTTATTTTTTTTCAGCCATCTTTTTCAGCGAATCTCGGCATAACATAAAAATAATCTTGTTGACAATAGTCTATATTATCTGTTAGTATCTTTCTGGAGTAATAACTCACCCTCAACTTTTGGAGGAGAGAAACAGGATGAAGTTCTTGCCCAAAGTGGGGCCGCCTATGTGGCTCTCAACCGCAACCATTATCGTCCTCCTTTCGGTTATGATGGCTCTCGCTGTCTATACCGAGTCTGTCGGTCTCATCATCGGACTCGGCCTTACGGTCGTCGCTCTGATGATTATAACAGAATACGCGGCCACGAAGGGAGTCTCTTCCTGGTGGTCCGGAAAACCGGAGACGGCCGAGGCAAGGGCCACGCGCTTTATGGCGTGGGGGACTATCTTTGCCTGCCTCATGACGGCAACGATAGCGGTGGCACTGGCAATCTTCGGAAGGATGTTCTACAAGCCAGAGATGTCGGCTTTGTGGAATCCCTTCAATACTATCCTCTTGAAGGGATTCCACCTCTTTTTTGCGGTGTTGGCTGTCCGCTTTGCCCTGGGCAGCTTTCGCTTGACGCGGAGGTTGCATCTCGACTGGCGGACGCCCTCATGGGGGGAAAGGAAGTTCCTTCCGTCTAGCGGAGGCGAGCCTCCCCAAGTTCGGATGAGGTATAAGAAGCCTCGCATCATTTGGGACGACGAATCCTGGCCTGAATGATGCTGCCGGAAGTTCTGATGACCGGGAGCCCCGCATGTGCGAATCATGCGGGGCTTTCTTTATTGGATTTTGAAATTTCGATATACTTAAGATTGCGGATTAATTAAAATATAAAAGAAAAATTTGGCAGGAAAAATAAATCTAAATCAGGCAAATCTTAAAAAAGAAATAAAAAGCCTTTCCGATAAAAAAATAGCGGAAAGCAATCTTCGTTTTTTTAAAACCGGTAAGGGGGAATACGGAGAAGGCGACAAGTTTCTGGGCCTTTCCATGGCAAAGCAAAGAAGCTTGGCCAAAAAATATAAAAATCTTTCTTTTGCTGAAGTAAAAAAATTTCTTGACAGTAAATTTCACGAAGAAAGAATGATTGGTCTTCTGGTTCTTGTTTTTAAGTATGAAGACAAAGAAACAAGAAGACCGGAGAAAAAAAAGATTTTTGATTTTTACATCAAAAACAAAAAAGCCGCCAATAATTGGGACCTGGTGGACACCAGCGCTCCAAATATCGTCGGTTGTTATCTTAAAGACAAAAAAGAACGAAAAATTTTATATAAAATGGTAAATTCAAAAAATCTTTGGGATAAAAGAATCGCCGTTCTGGCCACTTACGGCTTTATAAAAGAGCGAGATTTAGAGGATATTATAAAAATGTCGAGCATTCTTCTTCAGGACCAAAACGACCTCATTCACAAAGCCGTGGGTTGGATGCTTAGAGAAGCGGGGAAGAAAGACATCAAGATTTTGGAAAAATTTTTGAATAAACACGGACATCAAATGCCCCGGACGATGTTGCGATACGCCATTGAAAAATTTCCCGAAAGAAAACGCCAACATTACCTTCATCTTCGTGAAAAAAGAGCTTAAAGAGCGCTTTCTCAAGATATCTTCCGATATTGAAGTAACAGAAGAAGAAAGTTTGGAAAGTTTAGAAAAAGAAAAAGTCCGCGCGAAGCAAGAAAAGCAATTTCCCAAAAAACCGGCAAAACAGATTTTAATCTGTCCAATATAATACATATTATTTTATTCCAACGCGGCCTACAGCTATCCTGACATAGTTTATAATCACCTCAACAACGCAGTCTATGTTCCAATTCGCGCGAATTGGAACATAGACTGCGGAAACAAAAAAAGAAGTGTAGTATAATTTTGTGCAGTATAATTTTGATATGTAATTTTTATACTTAAGAGATATAAAGGAATTTTGATATGCAAAGATGGGCCACAATTTTTAAGACACTTTCCAACCCGAATCGTCTAAAGATTATCAAGATTTTATCAAACGGTCGAAAGTTTAGTGTTTCAGACATCTCTAAAAAGTTGGATATTTCCCCCAATGCCACCTCCAAACATTTGGTCATGCTGAAAGATTTGAGCGTCTTGGAGGCCAAAGGGAAAAACAATAATGTTTATTATTTTTTGAATAAAAATTTACCGGCGGATTTCAAAAAAGCCGTAAAGATATTTATCTGATCCGCAAACAAAAATATGGTACGTTCCAATTCGCGCGAATTGGAACATAGGCTCGGGTGTTGAGATTATTCCGGAGTTTCAAAAAATTATTATTAAAATTCCGCAAAATTATTATCGGGTTCGGCAAAATTATTCTTGAATTAAGTCCGGGCGCCTAAAATTATTTTCGGACTTGGCGTTACTATAGCGATGTTATGCTCTGAAGTTGAATTCCAAAATTATATTTTGAAATGAAAAAGATTTTATATATCATCCCCGCAATAATCTTAGCCGCTTTAGTCTACTCTTTTTGGAGCGCCGCTCCGCCGGTTGACTATTCCGGCGTATCAGCCGGAGAAATAATCTGGAAAGTAGAGGTGGCGAAAAGCCAAAAGGAGAGAAGCAAGGGTCTCTCGGGAAGAAACTCTCTTGCCCCGCTCTCCGGACTCTTGTTTGTCTTTCCCAGAGAGGATTTTCACGGTATTTGGATGAAAGAAATGCGTTTTCCGATTGACATTATTTGGTTTAATGAAAATCTTGAAGTGGTTGGCCTGAAAAAAGACGCGGTTCCCGAAGACTTTCCCGAAGTCTTTAAACCGGAGGCTCCGGCAAGCTTTGTTTTGGAGATAAACGCCGGGGAAGCCGAAAAAGCTCAAATTAAAATAAAAGACATTTTGAAAATTTTTTAATGTCCTTCGGCAGAGACCTCTCCTTAGCTCTCTTTTTCCTCCGGCGTTTACATCCTGGCCAATTGTTTTTGTAATTTTTATCAACACCCCGGAGACTTTTTGAATGCGTTATCATTATAAATAGCTCGTGTGGAGCGGGTGAGAAAAAGGGGTGGACTTTTCCGCCCTTTGCTCATTCCCCGGACGCTCTTTCTTCATTCCAAGTTCTTCAGAATGTCTCTTCGCCGGGTTTTATCATCAAAAATTTTTATCAAAAGTTTTCCATGTCGCCAATCGTCAAAACAATAAGAAAAAGAAACGGGGAAATAGTTCCTTTTGAAAAAGAAAAAATCACAAACGCCGTCAAAAAAGCCTTTTTTGCGGTAACCGCGCAAACGCACGCAAACGAAGCTAACTACATCACGGAGACAATTGTCCAAAAGATGCAGGAGATTGTTTCCCACAATGACGATGACAAAGTCATTGGCGTTGAAGAGATCCAGGATATGGTAGAACTTGCCATCATGCAGATGGGGTATCATTCCGTAGCCAAAGCATATATTATCTACCGTTTTGAACACACCAAACAAAGAGAGCGAAAGAAAGAAAAAGTCAAAGAGAAAATTGAAGAAAACGCTTTATGTGTCAAAAAAGCGAATGGACGAACGGAAATTTTCTCAAGAGAAAAAATCAGAAAAACTCTAACCCGAACTTCCATCGGTCTGGAGGAAATCGACATTGAATCGGTCATCGGGCAAGTTGAACTTGAGGTCCACGACAATATCGGCACCAAGGATGTGGCCCGGTCGCTTGTTTTGGTCGCGCGTTCCTTCATTGAAAAAGAGCCAGACTACGCTCATTTGGCTTCGCGTCTTCTTTTGGAAGGAATTATTTATAAAGACACTCTCGGCAAAATTTCCGACCGGACCGATTTTGCCGAACACTACAAAGAATCTTTCAAGAAAAACTTAAACCGGGCGGTCTCTCTTCGCTTGTTGGACGAAGAACTCTTGTCTTTTGACTTGGATAGAATTGCCAAAGCCATAGAACCCTGGCGCGATGACTATCTGAAATATCTGGGAACACAAACATTGGCCGACAGGTACCTTATCAGAGAAAGAAAAACGAACGGGAAAGAAATTTTTCTTGAAACTCCTCAATTTATGTGGATGAGAGTCTCTATGGGACTTTCTCTGAATGAAAACGATAAAGAAGGAGCGGCTATCAACTTTTATAAAATTTTTTCAACTCTGCGTTTTATTTCTTCCACCCCGACGCTTTTTCACGCCGGAACGCCCTATCCCCAACTTTCTTCCTGCTATCTCGGCGTAACGGACGACTCGCTTGAGAGCATCTTTGGCGCTTATCAAGACGCCGCTTTGCTCTCAAAACACGCCGGTGGCATCGGTTGGTCCTGGTCTAAAATCCGCGCGACCGGGGCTCGCGTCAAAACGACCAACATTGACAGCAACGGGGTCATTCCATTTCTTAAAATCGCCGACTCCGTTACCGTGGCTATCAACAGAAGCGGACGGCGCCGGGGCGCGACATGCGTTTATCTCGAAACCTGGCATCTTGATATTATGGATTTTCTTGAGCTTCGAAAAAATACCGGAGACGACAGAAGAAGGACACACGATATAAACACGGCAAACTGGATTCCGGACTTGTTTATGAAGCGAGTCAGAAATAATGAAAAATGGACGCTTTTCTCTCCGGATGAGACGCCGGAACTGCACGATACTTACGGCCGGCGATTTGAAGAAATATACGAAGCTTATGAAGAAAAAGCGGAACGCGGCGAGATGAATCTCTTCAAGACCATCAAAGCCCGAGATCTCTGGAAAAAAATGATAACCCAGCTATTTGAAACCGGACATCCCTGGATGACATGGAAAGACCCCTCAAACATTCGCTCGCCCCAGGACCATGTCGGGGTCATCCACAGCTCAAACCTTTGCACGGAAATAACTTTGCCGACCATCCCCGACGAGGAGACCGCCGTCTGCAATCTTGGTTCAATCAATCTTTCCCGCCATATTACCGACAGAGGTTTGGATGAAAATCTCCTGCGCGAAAGCGTTATGACCGCCATGCACATGCTTGATAATGTCATTGATATCAATTATTACCCGACGGAGGCGGCCAGAAAATCAAACTTGCGCCACAGGCCGGTCGGTCTCGGCTTGATGGGGTTCCAAGACGCTTTGTATAAGCTTGGCATAAATTTTGCTTCCGAAGAAGCCGTTTCTTTTGCCGACAAAAGTATGGAAATCATTTCTTACTACGCCATCCTAACTTCCTCTATTTTGGCCAAAAACCGCGGAGCCTATGAAACCTATGAAGGTTCAAAATGGAGCAAAGGACTTTTGCCGATAGACACTCTCGGTCTTTTGGAAAAAGAAAGAGGAGAAGAAATTCCGGTGGACAGAAATGAACTTCTTGATTGGAAGCCGGTCAGAGAATCAATCAAGAAATACGGCATGCGGAACTCCAATTGTCTGGCCATAGCGCCGACTGCCACCATCTCAAACATTGCCGGTTCTTTGCCGGCCATTGAACCGATTTACAAAAATATCTATGTCAAGGCCAATATCAGTGGGGAATTTATTATCGTCAACCACTATTTGATTGACGACTTAAAAAAGGAGGGTCTTTGGAATGAAGAAATGCTGGAGCTTATTAAAGGGCAAGAAGGAGAGCTCGATAATATTTCCGCTATCCCGCGGCGCATAAAAGACAAATACAAAGAAGTTTTTGACATCTCTCCGGAATGGCTTATAAAAATTGCGGCTCATAGAGCCAAATGGATTGACCAGAGCCAGTCTCTGAATATCTTTTACAAAGGCTCTTCCGGTTCCGAACTCTCCAGAATTTACCAGTACGCTTGGAAGATGGGGCTTAAAACCACTTATTATCTTCGGACTTTGGCCGCCTCCGCCATTGAAAAAAGCACCGTCTCTTTGGAAAGGCAGAATGTCCAGTCAAGCGTTTCCAAGAAAACGGATGACACCGCTCCTTTGGTTGAGGCTATGGTTCAAAGAATTAGAGAAGAAGTCAAAAGCGAGGCCGAGGCGTCAAGACCGAAGAACAAGAAAAATTACAAATCAACTTCTTCTCCCGCGCCGGCGGCGGTCTTTTCCGGGTCGGCAAATTTACCGGCAGAAACCGCCTCCGGTGAAAAGCTTTGTAAAATGGAAGACCCGGAATGCGAGGCTTGTCAGTAGTTTTGAAAACATAATTCCGTCAGAGCCGGTTTGATTTTTTTGTTGTCTTAATTTTTAAATTCTTAATTATGTCTAAAAAACAAATACTTAATAATTCGGAAGTTGACCCGAATAAAATTTTGCCGATGAATTATCCGTGGGCCAGAGCTCACTACAAAACCGGAGTTTCCAATAACTGGGTGCCGGAAGAAGTTTCTATGCAGCTTGATGTTGAGATGTGGAAAAAGAAAGGTTCGCGCGGCCTTTCCGATGACGAGAGAAAAATGATTCTCTACAACCTCGGTTTTTTTTCAACGGCCGAGAGTCTGACGGCCAACAACATCGTCCTTGCCATCTATAGGCATATTACCAATCCGGAATGCCGGCAATATCTTTTAAGACAAGCTTACGAAGAAGCCATCCATACCGATACTTTTATTTATATTTCCGACACTCTTGGTCTTGACCCGAACGAAATATATAATATGTACAAAACCATTCCCTCCATCAAAGAAAAAGATGATTTTGTCATTGAAATGACCAAATCGGTCTTTGATCGGGATTTCAAAACCAAAGGCGTAGAAAACATTCAAAAATTCGTGCACGACTTGGTCGGTTACTATGTCATTATGGAGGGCATTTTCTTTTATGCCGGTTTCGCCATGATGCTTTCTTTGCTTAGGCACAACAAAATGGTTGGCGTTGGAGAACAGTTCCAGTTTATTTTGCGGGATGAGACCGTGCATCTTGCCTTCGGTTCCGACCTTATCAATACCATCGTTGAAGAAAATCCGGAAATTTGGAGTTCCGAATTCAAAAAAGACTTAGTCCTTAAAGTTAAGAAGGGGGTGGAGCTTGAGAAGAAATACGCTTATGAGGCTCTGCCCAGAGGCATCTTGGGTCTTCGGCCCGAGGCCATTGAACAGTATTTGGAGTATGTAGCGGACAGAAGGCTTGATAGAATCGGCCTTCTCTTGGAATATAAAACGGCCAATCCTTTTCCTTGGATGAGCGAAATTATGGATATGAGGAAAGAAAAGAATTTTTTTGAGACAAGAGTAACCGAATACAGGACGGGCGGACAACTTGATTGGGATGAAGAAAATAATACCCCGCTATAATACATACTATAGTATATATTATAGTATATATTATAGTACATATTATAGTACATATTTTTTGCCGACTTTGGCGCGTCTTAATGTTTCGGTTTTGAAGCAAAGGTTTTGAAACAAATGAAAAACCCGCCGGTTAGACGGGTTTTTCATTTGTCGTTTCGCGTCTATAAGCCGAATTCTGTATCAAGTCCCGGCAAGCCGGGGTTTGACGATAGCCATTTGTCTGGGATGGTCGTTGCCGGCCACCTCTAGCGGCACTCCGAGCCCCGGCAAGCCGGGGCTCGACACGGCCTTGCACGCAGGTAAGGATTTGGCCGTTTCACCCAAACTCTATCTAAAGACAGAGCTTGGCTACGCTTCTTTCAAAGCGCCCGTATCCCTTTCGGGACACAGCGTCTCTGTTCGCACCTCTGTCAAGCTCTGTCCAAAGACGGGGCCTGACGACGGGCGTTACCCGCTACCATTCTTCCCGTGAAAAAAGCCAAAAAGCTTTATTTTCCCCGGAGCGTGTTCGGACTTTCCTCACCGATGCCATAAGCTGTAAAACTTGCGGCCTCGGCGCGGCTATCCGACGCGAAACTTCGGCCATTATATAATAAAAGTTATACGAAGTCCACAGTTTTTTTGCAAAACAACCTTGGCTAGTTATAATTTGATTGTTATAATTTAAGCCTTTAGGAACTAATTTATAAAACCAATCATGTTGGAAAATCAAGATCAAATAACTTCGCCCCATCCGGTCGCTCCGGTAAAAAAAAGAATGGCGGAAAAGGCTTCTTTCTTGACATTGTTAATTTTGGCAATCCTCGCTCCGATATTTATCGTCCCGAGTTCGGTTTTTTCGGTCCAGGCGGGGAAAGTTTTTGTTATCGTCCTCGGCGTCATTTTGGCTTTTTCTTTCTTCGTGGCCAAGGCTTTGCGCGTGGGCCGGATAAAACTCCCGAAGGGAGTCATCTTTTCTTCCGCTTTGGCTATTCTTGTCTTTGGTCTGGTTTCAACTCTTTTCTCCGGAGCTGTTAAGGAATCATTTTTTGGCTTGGGGGACGAAAGCAGCACTTTTCTTTTTACTCTGGTTTTGTTTTTGACTCTTTTTACATCCTTTAAAGTTTTGAATTCCACAAGAAAAGTCTTGAGTCTTTATTCGGCTCTTTTCATTTCCTTCATCCTTCTCTTGGCCTATCAGCTTCTTCGCATTATTTTTGGCGCCGATTTTTTAAGTTTTGGCCTTTTCTTGACTCCAACCTCATCGCTTCTTGGAAGGTGGAACGATCTCTCAACCGTCTCCGGCCTCTCCGTGCTGATGCTTCTCGTTTCCTACAAAGCCTCTTTGAATCTTGGCCTTTTCAGAATTCTGAAATTTCTCCTTTTTGTTTTAAGCGCCGTTTTTTTAATCGCGCTCAATTCTCTCCTCGCCTGGGGTCTTCTGGGTTTTGCCTCTCTTGTCCTTTTGGCTTATACCTATCTCTTGAGAAGAATTCCTCTTGCCGAGGAAAAAGTAAAAATAGTTCCGGAAGGAATTTCAAAGTTCAGCCTTGTTTTGCTGATTTTTTCCGCCCTCTTCATACTGATTCGGGGGCCGGTTGGAAATTTTATGTCAACAAATTTTAATCTTTCCCGACTGGAGGCCAGGCCGTCTTTTTCCAGCACTCTTGAGATTGCCAAAGATACGCTTTCCGAAAGCCCGGGCTTTGGCACCGGGGCGAACAGATTTTCCATTGCCTGGGGGAAGAGCAAGCCCTTGCCGGTAAACAATACCGTCTTTTGGGATGTAAATTTTAATTACGGCCTCGGATTTATTTTGACCGACCTTGTAACAAACGGCCTTCTGGGTTTCATCGCCTGGCTTGTTTTTCTCGGAAGCCTTTTGCTTTTGGGAGTCCGCTCTCTTTTTATGCCGATTGTTCTTGATAAAGACTCCCGCTTTGTTTTGGTTTCGTCATTTTTTGGCATACTCTATCTGTGGGCTTTTTCCATTTTTTCCGTTCCCGGGACGGTAACCCTCTTCTTGACTTTCCTTCTGACGGGAATTTTTCTCTCGGCTTCCTCCCGGGCGGGGCTTGTCAAAGAAAGGGATATTTCATTCTCCGACTCTGATGATTCCAAGCTCGGGTTTGTGACGGTTTTTGTCTTGATAGTCGTTTTAATTTTGAATGCCGGACTTCTTTACGCTTCCGCCGGAAGATATTTGTCTTTGACCTACTCTCAAAAAGCTCTTAAGGCCGTCAATGTGGAGGGCAATCTGGAAGACGGGCTTCGCCATATGAACAAGGCCTTGGCTTTGGCCAAGACGGACAACAATTACAGGCTGATGTCGCAAGTTCATATCGGAAGACTGAATCGTCTTTTGAACAATCAAGAGCTTGCGGGGACGAAGGAAGGCGCGGCTGAATTTCAACAAATTCTTGGCGCCACCATTTCAAACGCCCAAGCGGCCACCAGAGAAGATGAAGCCGATTATAGAAACTGGCTCTCTCTGGGCAATATCTACGAGGCTATTATTCCCCTGCAAATCCAGGGGGCCTATGAGGGCGCTAAGGCGACTTATGAAAGAGCCGGCCTTGAGAACCCGACCAATCCTTCCGTTGACCTTTCTCTGGCTCGCCTTGAAGTTCTGAACGGAGACAACGACAAGGCCAGAGTCTTGATAAATAATTCGTTGCAAAAGAAAAACAATTATACCGAAGCCATCTTTCTGCTGTCCCAAATTGAGATAAACGAGGGCAATATTACAGACGCCGTCAAAGCCGTTGAGGCCGCCTCTCTTATTAACCCGAACGATCCTCTGACATTTTTCCAGCTGGGATTTTTGAAGTTTAATCAGAATGACTATGAAGGCGCCATTCAGGCCTTGGAAAGAGCCGTCATCTTAAACTCAAGTTATTCCAACGCCAAATATTTTCTGGGTCTGGCCTATTACAATGTCGGCAGGGTTGAAGAATCAATCGCCCAATTTAGCGATGTTCAAACTCTGAATCCCGAGAACGCGGACATAAAGCAGATATTGGAAAATCTTCGTCTTGGCAATTCACCTCTCTTGAATGTCAATGTGCCCGGAGAAGGAGAGGAAGTGGATTCCTTACCTCTCCAAGAGTCATAGCCGGCTCTTATGGTCAAGAAAGTTCTGAAACTTTTTAGGGGCGAGATAAAAGGCCTGCATCAAGCGGCCTATCTTCTGGGGCTTTTTGCTTTTCTTTCGCAAATTCTCGGTCTTGCCAGAGACAGGCTTCTAGCCCATTCTTTTGGAGCGGGGGAGACTCTTGATATTTATTACGCCGCTTTTCGCCTGCCGGATTTGATTTTTGTGGCTATCGCTTCAAGTGTTTCCATTTTCGTTTTGGTTCCTTTTCTGATTGATAAATTAGACAGGAAGAAAGAAGAAGCCAAAATTTTTGTTGACAATGTCTTCTCTTTTTTTTTCGCTTTAATTGTTTTTGCAAGCTTTGTTTCCTTTGCTCTGGCCCCCGCTCTTTTGCGTCTTCTTTTTCCGGGTTTTGAAGCTTCGGCTCTGGATTCTCTCGTGGGGCTTTCCCGGATATTTCTTCTCTCGCCGATTCTTCTCGGTCTCTCAAACCTTTTTTCCAGCATCACCCAGGTTTATAAAAGATTTTTTGTCTATGCTCTAAGCCCGCTTCTTTACAACTTGGGAATTATTTTAGGAATCGTTTTTTTATATCCGGCCTTCGGGCTTTCGGGTCTCGGCCTGGGAGTGGTTTTTGGGGCTTTTCTGCATCTTTTGATACAGGTCCCCGTTGTTTCCGGTTCGGGCCTCCTTCCGTCTTTTCGGCTTAATCTTGATTTGAAAGAAATTTTTGATGTCGTTAAGATTTCTTTTCCGCGAACTCTGACTTTGACTTTATCCAATATCACCATCCTGGTTTTAATCTCTCTTGCTTCGGTTTTGGGAGAAGGCTCAATCTCCGTCTTTAACTTGTCCTTTAATCTTCAGTCGGTGCCGCTTTCCATTATCGGCGTCAGTTACTCCGTAGCCGCCTTTCCGACTTTGGCCAGATTTTTTTCAAGCGGGGACAGGGAAAAATTTGTCGGGCACATCATAGCCTCGGCTCGGCATATTATTTTTTGGTCTTTGCCGGTCATTTTTCTTTTTATTGTCCTGCGGGCCCAGATTGTTCGTGTCGTCCTGGGCTCGGGGCAATTTGGCTGGGAGGACACCAGGCTTTCCGCCGCCGCTCTGGCTCTTTTTGCCGTCTCGGCTCTGTCCCAGGCTTTGGTTATGCTCTTTGTCAGAGGATACTACGCCGCCGGTTTTACCAAAAAACCTCTGATTGTCAACGCCTTTTCTTCAATCTTGACGATTGTTTTGGCTTTTGCTTTGGTCAGCTTGTTTTCTAAAAACGACTCTTTCAGATTTTTTTTGGAAAGTCTGCTTAGGATTGAGGATTTGCCGGGCACCTCCGTTATTATGCTTCCTTTGGCTTATTCTTTGGGTATGACCGGAAATCTTATCGCTTTGTGGATGCTCTTCAAAAAAGACTTCAAAGAATTCCTCTTGCCCTTGAAGGACGCGTTTTTCCATAGCATTGTCGCTTCTTTCTTTATGTCTTTTACCGCCTTCTATTTTTTGAAGATTTTTGACGATGTTTTTGACATTAACACTTTTTGGGGTATTCTTCTGCAGGGGCTTTTTTCGGCTCTTGCCGGAGCGCTTTTAGGCCTCCTCCTTCTTAAGATTTTCAAGAATAGAGAAATGGAAGAAATTACCCGTTTCGTCAGAACAAAATTCTGGAAAGTAAAAGTTATCCAGGGAGAAACGGAGTCTTTGTAAAAATGCAGGATACTAAAAAAATCAGAAATTTTTCAATTATCGCCCACATAGACCACGGCAAGTCCACTCTAGCCGACAGAATGCTGGAGCTGACAAAGAGTGTTCCCCAAAGAAGGATGAAGGAACAGCTTCTTGACACCATGGAGCTTGAGCGGGAAAGAGGAATTACCATCAAGATGCAACCGGTGCAGATGCTTTTCTCTTTTGAAGGCCAGAATTATATTTTTAATCTTATTGACACTCCAGGACACATTGATTTTTCATACGAAGTTTCCCGGGCTCTGAAAGCCGTTGAAGGGAGCATCCTTTTGGTTGACAGCACGCAAGGAATTCAAGCCCAGACACTGACGACGCTTTCCCTGGCCAGGGACCTTGGTCTTTTAATCATTCCCGCTCTTAGTAAAATTGATTCGCCTTTTTCACGGACGGAGGAAGTAGCCGAGGAGATTTCCGAACTTTTGGATTGTTCGAAGTCAGATATTTTGAAAGTCTCCGGCAAAACCGGCCAGGGCGTCCAAACTCTGATGGAAGAAATCGTCAGACGATTTCCGCCGCCCGGGCACAACCCCGAGACCGACTCCGACTTTCGTTCTTTGACCTTTGATTTCAAATATTCTTCCCACAAGGGCATCATTATTTACACCAGAGTTTTTGACGGAGAGGTCAAGAAAGGCGACGCTCTTTTTCTCCATGCCGGCCAAAAGAAATTTAACGCTTTGGAAGTGGGGAAATTTGCTCCCGAAGAAATCCCCACCCCGATTCTCGGCCGAGGGGATATCGGCTATATTGTTACGGGTGTCAAGGAACCCGGAGTGGCTTATGTCGGAGACACGGTTTCTTTGAAAGGAAGCAATTTGAAACCTCTTCCCGGATTTCAAGAACCTAAGCCCGTTGTCTGGGCCTCCGTCTATCCCGATAGCCAGGATGACTTTCCTCTTTTAAGGCAGGCTCTCTTGCGGCTTAAACTTTCTGACTCCTCGTTTTCTTTTGAAGAAGAATCTTCCGGCGCTCTCGGCCGCGGCTTTCGATGCGGTTTTTTGGGCATGCTTCATCTTGAGATAATCACGGAACGCATCAAAAGAGAATTTAATCTTGGCATTATCGTGACCACTCCGAGCATTACCTATGAGGTCATAACAAAGAAAAAAAAGAAATTTTTCGTCTATTCCCCGGTCTTTTTTCCGGAATTCGGCGAAATAGACGAAATTTATGAGCCATGGATAAATCTCAAAATTATTACTCCGGCCAACTATCTGGGCCCTGTTTTAAGGCTTTTATTTTTGCACGAAGCCGAAGTGGGCGACACTCTAAGTTTTAAAGACGGCAGAACTTCGGTTGATTCCAAAATGCCCCTGCGAGAGTTGATGAGAAATTTCTTTGATGAGCTGAAAAGCGTTTCCTCGGGCTATGCCTCGCTTTCATATGAAATCGGAGAAAGGCGCAAAGCCGATGTTGTCAAATTGGATCTTCTGGTGGCCGAGGAATCCGTTCCGGCTTTTGCCCGCATTGTTTCCAGAAAGCGCGTGGAAGAGGAGGCGGAAAAAGCGGTTGAAAAATTATACGATATCTTGCCGAGGCAAATGTTTGTTACAAAAATTCAAGCCAAGGCCTTGAGCCGGATACTATCTTCAAAAACTCTTAGCCCTCTACGAAAAGATGTTACCGCTAAACTTTACGGAGGAGATGTAACTCGGAAGAAGAAACTTCTAGAAAAGCAAAAAAAAGGCAAAAAAAAGATGAAAGAGGGAGGCAAAGTCAATATTCCCCAAGATGTTTTTATGAAGATGATGCGCTCGGGCTAAAGAGTCTTCAAAAACCTGTTGCGACTTGCAGAAAAATACCTATCTTAGGGCAAAAGAGGATGAGAAAAGAAGCACCATGCTGATAATTATCAGGATGGAAAGGAAAGTCATAGCCACTTTTGCGATTTTTTTGGTTTTTTTATGAAAAAGCATGCTTTCTTTTATTGTATAATAGAATTGTCTGATATAAAAATATGGAAGATTTCAGAAGGCAAAAAAGGAACAAGAAAAACTCCTACTCAAAGCTTTTGATTTTACTCCTTCTCCTGCTGCTTGTTGTTTTTGCCAGAGGCGCTTGGACGGTTTTTGTCAAAAGTAAAGAAGCCAAAACAAAGCTTGACGATAGCAAAGAAGAGCTTCTTTTGCTTCAAGGCAGAGAAGCAAATCTTCAGGAAGAGATTGGGAGTTTGAGCACGAAAAAAGGAGTGGACGAAAAAATAAGAACAAAATTTAGGGTGGCCAAGGAAGGGGAGATAATGGTGGTTCTGATAGATTCTCTTGAATCAGATGAAACTTCAAAAGACAAAAAAAAAGAAAGTTTCTGGGCCAAACTCTGGCCATTCTAGTTTCCCGCCGCCTCTGATCTTTCGCCCCCCAAAATCGGGCTTCGCCCCATCCGGTTCAAAGCTCGCTGGCCAAGTCTCCTAGTTTTGGCGGTTCAACCGCCAAAACTGGCTAATTTAAGTGCTCTGTGGCAGGAATCCAATCTTTTCCCAATTTTTGTGCGCCGGGTCACCGCCTTCGGCGGGATAAACCAGGATTCGGTCACGAGTTTCTAATTCATTTCATTCATAAGAACTCTCAACCCCGCCTCGCGCGCCTCTCGACAAGCTTGAGGGCTTCGCGCGCTCCGGCTTTCGAATCCTGCCGACTGCTACAAAACATAAAGCCCCGGCTCCGGAGGAGTCGGGGCTTTATGTTTGTGATCCGTACCCCATTTAGTAGACACTTTAGAAACACACCTCCTGCCCCCTTGATTGAGTCAAAAGGTGCCTTTTGTACTCAACGGGAGACATCTTGTTCCTAGTCCACTGTTTTCTTTCGTGA
>Ga0210019_1002577_pt1 | contig 17492 bp, 14 predicted proteins | sample CryGeyCG2114_020_2_FD_183969 | JGI IMG/M metagenome (GOLD analysis project Ga0210019, IMG submission 183969) | Groundwater microbial communities from aquifer - Crystal Geyser CG11_big_fil_rev_8/21/14_0.20 (SPAdes) (version 2) | ecosystem: Environmental > Aquatic > Deep subsurface > Groundwater ...
CGCCTTGAAGCGCTCTACAAAAAATTAAAGGGCCGCGGTGTCCTGAAGGAAGCCGATGTCGATGAAGCCCTGCGTGAAATCAGGGTTGCGTTGATTGAGGCGGATGTAAGTCTTTCGGTCATAAAAGATTTTATTGCCGAGGTCCGGGTGCAAGCCGTAGGTCAGGAAGTATTGAAGAGCCTGACTCCCGGGCACCAGATGGTCAAGATCGTCAACGATCACCTGACTCATTTGTTGGGTGAGGGATTTGTCGATATCCAGATCGCGCCAAAGCCGCCGACCATTATTTTGATGGTGGGACTTCAGGGGTCGGGTAAAACCACCACGGTTGGTAAACTGGCCAAGCGGTTTAAAGAAAAAGGAAAAAATTGTCTTCTTGTTCCGGCGGATGTTTATCGTCCGGCGGCGATCGAGCAGTTGCATGTTTTGGGACGGGATCTCGGTGTCGCGGTTTATGACGCAGGGGAAGAGAAAGACCCGATCACTATTTGTAAAAAAGCATTGGATGAAGCCGTCACAAAAATGAGTCAGGTTGTGATCATCGATACGGCGGGTCGTCAGCAGGTTGATGATGTTCTGATGCAAGAATTAAAGCGGATCAAAGAAACGGTCCAGCCGCACGAAGTCTTGTTTGTGGCGGATGCGATGATGGGCCAGCAGTCTGCCAATATCGCCAAGACGTTTGATTCTGCTGTTGGCATTGATGGCGTGGTCTTGACCAAGATGGATGGGGATGCGCGTGGCGGTGCGGCGTTTTCCATAAAGAGGGTGACTGGCAAACCTATTCGCTTTGTGGGGATGGGGGAAAAACTCGACGCATTGGAACCGTTTCACCCTGACCGGATTGTTTCCCGTATTCTCGGCATGGGCGATGTCATGTCTCTGGTCGAAAAGGCGGAGCAGAACTTCGAACTGGAGGAACAGGAAAAGTTACAGAAAAAAATGAAGGCGAATGCCTTCACTCTGGAAGATTTTCGTGACCAGTTGAAACAGGTCCAGAAAATGGGCTCCATGGAGCAGTTGTTGAGCATGATCCCCGGCGCCGGAAAACTGACGAAAGGTTTGAAAATTGATAACCGCGCCTTTGTCCAGGTCGAAGCGATCATCAACTCCATGACTGCCAAGGAACGCGAAAAGCACAACATCATCAATGCCAGCAGAAAACGCAGGATCGCCCAGGGGAGCGGGACCAGGGTGAATGATGTCAATAAGCTGTTGAAGCAGTTTGCGCAAATGCAGAAGATGATGAAAAAAGTTTCCCGTGGTGGAGGCATGAACTTTGGCAGTCTGATGGGTGGGCGGGGCATGGGGCGACCTTTCTAAATAAATTTTTTATTGTTACCTGGGTTCCTGAGGCGACAAAGGGACTTCAAATTTGTTTTGTTTTTTTTAGCGGTTGGTTTTGTCAGGCCGCGTATCTTTCGGGCTCGTCCCGAATTAACCTAGGAGATAGTACATTGGCAGTTGTAATTCGATTAACTCGGCGAGGAGCAAAAAAGAAACCTTTTTACCGGATTGTAGCGGCAGATTCCCGAATGCCGCGGGATGGAAGGTTTCTGGAAATTCTGGGAACCTATGATCCCCTTAATGATGAAGCGGGTTGTAAGGTTGACGCGGACAAAGCTGTGGCCTGGATCAAGAAAGGTGCGAAGCCCAGCAAAACAGTGGGAACCTTGTTTAAAAAGGCCGGCGTCGGAGTTTAGACCACCTGTATTCATTTCGCAAAACCGCGATTTTTACAATTGCGCGAACTGGAATCATAAGTTTGTGTTGCTCCTTCTCGTGTTGGGGTTGCTTTCCTGTGGATTAGGAGGGAATTGTGAAAGATCTCATCTTGATGATCGCGAAGTCGCTGGTGGACAAGCCCGATGAAGTGGATTTGCGGGAGGTGGAAGGCGAAAAAACAACGGTGCTGGAATTGAGAGTCGCAAAAGAAGATTTGGGAAAGGTTATTGGCAAGCAGGGAAAAACTGCCAGGGCCATGAGGACCATCCTGAACGCGACAGCAACCAAATTGAAAAAACGGGCTGTGCTGGAAATTATTGAGTGATATGGATTGGATTTCGCTTGGCAAGCTTGCCCGAACCCACGGCCTGAAAGGGGAGTTGAAGTTTTTCCCGGAAGACCCGGAAGATGTCGGGTTGTTAATTGGCCAGATCGTGCGGGTAGGAGAAATAGAATTAAAGGTTCAATCTGTTCGCGGGGCCAATGCCCCTTTCATTGTCAAACTAGAGGGTATTGACGACATCGATTCGGCAAAACTCCTGACCGGAAAGGCAGTTCTGGCCAACCGTGAGGATTTTAAACCTCTTCCGGAAGGTGAGTATTACCGTTTCGAGATTGAAGGACTTGAGGTCTTTGATGATGAAGAGGGAAAACCCTATGGAGTCATCGAAGATATTATCCCCACAGGAAGCAACGATGTTTATGTGGTGCGAAATGGGGATCATGAATGGATGCTCCCCATGATTGACTCGGTGGTCAAGTCCATCGACCTGGAACAGGGAAAACTGATTTTTCATCGTATTGAGGGTTTGTTTGAGGACACTCCGGTTTGACATTGTTAGCATTTTTCCGGGGATGTTTGAGTCCCCTTTTGGAGACAGCATTATCCAGCGGGCTCGCGAAGAAGGATTACTGGATATTCGTGTGCATGATTTGCGCGATCACAGCCTGAATAAGCACAGAAAAGTGGATGATACCCCCTTCGGAGGCGGAGTGGGCATGGTCATGAACGTTGAACCCATTGCCCGCGCCATTTCCGCGATTAAAAAGGAAGTTCCTGAAACCCGGACGATTTTGTTGTCTCCGGGAGGGCGGCCCTTTAATCAGGAAAAAGCCTGGGAACTTTCGCGCTTGCAGAACCTGACGCTGATTTGCGGTCGTTATGAGGGCATTGATGAACGGATTCGTCTGCATTATGTCGATGAAGAAGTTTCCATTGGTGATTATGTTTTGACTGGCGGAGAACTTCCCGCCATGGTTCTCGTTGAGGCCATATCAAGGTTGTTGCCGGGCGTGCTTGGCGATCCTGAATCGGTAGTGGAAGAATCTTTCCACGGAGATTTACTGGAGTACCCGCAATACACACGGCCTCGGGATTATGAAGGTTTCAAGGTTCCGGAAATTCTGGTCTCCGGCGACCCGAAAAAAATACGCGATTGGCAAAAGGTCCAGGCGTTAAAAAAAACCGCGCAGGTTCGGCCCGACCTGCTCGAAAAAAATAAACGGGTTTGATACAGGTCGGCATTGGATAAGGCGCTCTATTCGAATATTCATCTGGCGCTGGTCCATTTTCCCGTCTATAACAAGTCCGGGGAAGTGGTGGTTTCATCTGTCACGACTCTGGATGTGCACGATATTTCACGCGTCTGCCGGACGTTTGGAGTGGGTACTTTTTTTGTGGTGACACCCTTAAAGACCCAGCAGGAGCTGGTCGAAAGGTTGGTGGGCCACTGGCTGAAAGGGCATGGAGCGGAATACAACCCGACCCGAAAAGAAGCCCTGTTGAAAACCAAGGTCATAAAAAGTCTGGATGACGCGGTGGCTGAGGTGACCGAAAAGAGCGGGGAAAAACCCTGTGTGGTGGTCACCGGGGCTAAACAGGCGCCAAACCGTATTGGGTTTGGAACTTTAAAGGAACAATTGCGCAAGGGCGGTCCCGTGCTTCTGGTTTTTGGTACCGGCTGGGGACTGGAAAAAAACCTGATTCGCAATGCCGACTTTGTGTTAGAACCCATCGAAGGCAATAATGGGTTCAATCACCTGCCGGTACGAGGAGCGGTAGCGATTATCCTGGACCGCTTGTTAGGCAGGTCTTGATAAAGAATTTTAAACGGAATCGAAAATCATCAATTAGTTAATATAGCACCCCAAGGAGAGAGGTTCATGAATTTAGTAGATCAGATTGAAGCAAAAGAAATGAAAAAAGAAGTTACCGATATTCATATCGGCGACACTGTCAAGGTGCATATGCGCATTGTTGAGGGAGAGAAAGAACGCATTCAGATTATCGAAGGCGTGGTCATCAAGATGCGTGGCGGTGGGGCTCGCAAAACCCTGACTGTTCGTAAAGTTTCTTTTGGCATTGGGGTAGAACGTATATTTCCGTTTCATTCCCCCAGAGTCGAAAAAATTGAGATCGTCCGGCGTGCCAAGGTCCGCCAGGCTAAACTGTATTACCTGCGCGAACTTCGCGGCAAAGCGGCCCGCCTGAAAGAGCTCAAGACGCCTCGGCCAACGACCAAGACAAAAAAGGTCAAGACCCGTGGCAAAAAAGCCAAAGCCGCGAAAGCCGCCGCCAAAAATGCCTAGTTTTTGGTGAACCTCGAATTCTTTCGAGATTGTCACAGGCCAGGGCCCTTCTGAAGAGCAGGGTAAATTCAACTAAAAGGCCCCCGAGATAGAGCCCTTTGCGTAAGTCGAAAGCACCGGTTATTTTTATTTTTTGACGAACTTATTGGCAAGACAAACCCTACAAGGTCGTCTTCGCGAGCCGCCGTAAGCGGCGTGGCGATCCAGATTTTTCCTGGATTGCTTCACTACGTTCGCAATGACGACTTACGCAAAGGTCTCCCCGAGATAGGGGGGCTTGATATTTCTCCTGTTTTTTCTCCCTCGTCTACTTACACCCTCCAAGGTTGTTCTCCACAGCGTCTATTCCAAACCTAATAACAATCCTGGTTTAATTGCCAAATTCCTCTGCTTGGCAGATATGTAGTTGTATTAAATAAAACCTAAACTATCTATGTTTTTTTATGTGAAATTTTTGCGTTTGTTTTAGCTATGGGGATGCTTTCAGTATGGCTATATTATTGAAAAATAGTATCTTTATTGCGATAATCACTAACTTCCACTGTATAATATTTGAACATTTTTAAATTAAAATGCGCGACTATCCATCAAATTAAGGAGAGCACACTTTTCTCTCCTGAATAAATGCCCTCGAGGGAGAAAATGGGTGTGCCAAAGACGGTTGGTTTTGGTGTAAGAATTTCGGCTGTTTTTATATCGTCGATTCTCCTGGTTCCTTGTCTTGCTAAACAGGCTACGGCTGGAAATGGAACGACTGAAATTGCTGACACCAATACGATATTGGCGACAGACGCAAACGGACTTTTGGAGTCTAATGCCACCGCCGCAGTCGGCATTATTCTAGACAGCAGTGGTGGGTCAAGGATTACTTTGGGCGCAAACGGCACCGATTCACTTTCGATCACTTCAAACGATCCAAACGCAGATGTGACCTTGACCATTACTACGTCCGGGGCACCCAATGGGGTGACATTTGCCGATGATCTGGATACAGAAGGCAATGCGGGGAATTCCCTCACTATCAATATCACTAACGAAGGAAGTGTAATTTTCCAAGGTAACATCCAGTCGACAGTAGGAACTTCCGCCGCTGACATCAATATAGGCGATGGTAGCGCCAACCCAAATTTATTCATGACGGTGGATACGGCCAATAACGAAAACCTTTCCATAGAAGCTACGATTGACGCGGTCGATACAGGAGACACCGCTAACTTGATAGTCCAGAATACAGATGGCACTGCGGGGAATACTGTCACTTTTCAAAATGCGTTGGGTTCCAGTGTCGGTCTGAGTACCATAACACTCAACGCATCCACGGAAGTAACTTTCAATAGCACGGTAGCAGTGACCAATAACACGGGCATTTTTAGCTTAGGAACCACAAGAACCACCACGTTCAACGATGATGTGACGGTGAGCGGACAACTCAGGTTCACCGCTGATGGAACGATCTCAATGGCGGCAAACAAAAAGATAGTCGGCAATCTGGATGCGACGGCGGCAAATCTGGGTACGATAACCTTCGCGGCAACCACGGCAAACACAACTCTGGTCAGTGGGACGGTTGGTGCTACAAATGCTATCAAAGTTGTCAACGTTGCGCCTGGCACCGGCGTAACATCTACGTTTAGTGGGGCGTATGATGCACTCACCACGACACACTCCGGGGCAGGAACGGTTGCATTTGGTAGTACGGTCGGGGCTAACGCGGCATCCAATATCAATATTTCTGCAGGTGGTACGGTGAACATTGCTGGTATCGTAGGTGGTGGCGGTGCATCCAATGTTGACAATACTTCAGGCACTGCCGGTTCTGGTACTCTGGTTCTGACGGGGACCGCTACAAATTTTACCGGCAACATTGGTGCTACCAAAAGCCTGGCCAGTGTGACCATCGACAGTACCGGTGGTACTTCTACCATTACGGGTTCGGTGAACGCAACGACGATAACTTTAAGCGGAACGGGAACAACGGCTTTCACCAACAATGATGTAACCGGAACGGTGAACTTCACGGCAGACGGAACATCAACCGTTACCGCCGATGAAAAAATCGTAGGTTCCGTAACCACTGGTACTACGAACACCGGTACCTTGACTTTCGCAACTTCCGCGGCAAACACAACGGTTGTTAGTTCTTCAGTGGGCGCAACCGGTGCATTGCTAAAACAAGTGACAGCAGGTGCGGCCTCGGGTATCACCGCTACGTTTGGGGGCGATGTTTTTGCCACAACTGTGACCGTTGCCAATTCCAATGCCGCTGGCACGGTGGCTTTTAACGGGAGTGTCAACGCCACGACTTTTAATTTTTCTGCTGATGGCATTGCGACTATAGCGGACACCAAAAACCTGACAGCGGCGGTAACCACGGGAACGGGGAATACCGGCACATTGACATTTCTCGGAACTTCCACCATGACCGGTGATATTGGCACTAATGCCAATGTCCTGAGCAGTGTCAATATCAATGGTAGTGGCAATACGGTTACCTTGACCGGCGACCTTCATGCAACCACAATCACCGTTGCAAACTTAGCGACTTTGAAATTCACCAAAGCGGCTACAACCGTCACCGGTTCCCTGACAACAGCCGGGACCTCGGGAACCATTAATGTGGGTACAGCAACTGTTACCGCCTCGGGCTCAGTCACGTTTGGCGCCAACTCTACCTTGGGAGTCACTATTGGAGATACCAATGGCCAGTTGGATGCATCAGCTACCGGGGCCACGTTATCCGCGGGAACTACCATTGTTCCGACTGTCAGCGGCACCCTGACCTCGGGGACGGCTATCGTCATACTTAAAGATAATGATGGCAATATAGGGACTGCTGTGGGAAATATTGTTATCACTGACAACAACTCACTATATAATTTTACCCTGGCCCTGAACGGCAATAACCTGGAACTCACTCCCACAGCGGTTGCGACAAACCTTAGTAGTAATGCAACGGCTGTTAATAGTGTTGTCGATGCGGCCTTTGCCAGCGACAGCACCTTGTCGGCGGCTTTGAATGGATTGTCGGGTTCTTCGGGGCAGGAGGCCGCCTTGGAATCGTTGGCTCCAGTTGTTAACGGTGGACCCATAGCTGGTACCGTTTTGGCAGGAGGAGCGGCCCTGAATACGGTGTCCTATCGTATTGCCAGCCTGCGAACAGGAATTTCGGCAGGGCAAGGCCTTTCGTCCGGCGATGAAGTGGATGAGGGAAAAAACTTTTGGCTCCAGGGATTTGGAACCTATGCAGACCAGAACGAGCGTGAGGGAATTCAGGGTTTTGATTCTGTCACCGGGGGATTTTCTCTTGGCGCGGACAAGCAGATCCGCAATGTTTTCCTCGTGGGCGTGGCAGGCAGTTATTCCCACACAGATGTGAATACAAGTCTTTCGGAAAACAGGACAAGCGTCAATAGTTACCAGGGAACGGTTTATGGATCGTACGACTTTGGCAAAAATCACATCGACGCCCAGTTTGGGCTTGCTTATAACGATTATGAGGGTGAACGTTTCATTTCCGTAGGTACCGTCCATAGAATTGCCGATGCAGGCTATGATGGCTATCAGACTCTTACCCGGTTAGAGTTTGGCCGCGATTTTTTTCTCGCCAACAAGTTGGCGCTGACTCCTGGCATGGGCCTGTCCTGGACACATATTGAGATTGACAACTACACGGAAACGGGTGCGGGAACATCTAATCTCATTGTGGACAGCCAGGATTACGATGTCCTTAATCTTTATTTTCGTGGTGAACTGCACCGCACCTGGGATATTTCCAAAGGAAGCCTGACACCAGAAATCCACCTCGGATATAACTACGAGGCAATTGATGATAAAATTCAAACCGTCTCGGCTTTTACGGGTGGGGGCAATACTTTTCAGGTAACCGGGTTTGACCCTGCAAATCATAGCGCAATCGGAGGGGCAGGCCTGACTTATTCGGGCAATAACTTTGACTTCATAGCTACTTATAATTTTGAAGCTAAGGAAGATTTTGTCAGTCATTCTGCCCTGCTTAAAGGTAGCTGGAAGTTCTAAAGATTTTTAACCTGGAATGTCCGGGGAGCGGAAAAAGAGGATGGTCATACATGGATTAAAAGGTTGGCCCGGTTTTTTGGCAAGCCTGACTCTGCTTGCCCTGATAACCCAGAGTTGCGCAAGTCACGATCCTGAAGCCACGGCTGAAAAAATCTCCGATATGGCAACATTGACGGCCGCTGAGATCAAGGGAGGAAAATTTGTCCTGCGCGTTTACTATCGTTTTGATAGTCCCGCTTCACGTCTGCGTATTTATCTGGAAGGGGATGGGAACGCATGGCTCAGCCGTACGCAAGCCTCGCGCAATCCGTCTCCCAAAAACCCCGTAGGTTTGCAGTTGGCGGCGCAAGAGCATCGGGGCAACGTTATGTACATAGCTCGTCCGTGCCAGTACGTTTCATTCGAAAAAAATCCGCAATGTGAATACCCTTATTGGACCGGTAAACGCTTTGCCCCCGAGATCATTGACAGTGTAATGGCAGTGATTGACCTGGGAAAGAAAAAAGCAGGCGCGGGAGAACTTGAACTCGTCGGGTTTTCGGGGGGTGGTGCGGTAGCCATATTGGTGGCGGCTCGCCGGTCAGATGTTAGCGGAATTCGTACGGTGGCAGGAAATCTGGACCACAAGGTCTGGGCCAAGCATCACCATGTTGATCCTTTGACCGGATCGCTTAATGCCGCAGATGTGGCGGAAAAAGTCGCAAATATTCCTCAGGTTCACTACATCGGTAGCAGGGATGAAAATATGGGCCGTTACGTTGCTGAAAGCTTTCGTTCCCAGGCAGGCCGGAAAAACTGTATCAGAATACAAACGGTGACCGGTGCCAAACACTCTGAAGGATGGGAACAAGTCTGGCCCGATCTGATTGCCGCCACCATTCCAGATTGCTCATAGCCCCACGTCTAATTGAAGGTTTCAATAGAAACGCCGGGAACGGGTTTGGGTTTCTCTGGTTCGCCGTTGTCCGCAGGGAAATTGAACGATTCGCCCAGTCCGTGCTTCAGTTTGATATTCTGATATTTATATTTGGCGCGAGAAAGATAGGACTTTAATCCGGCAATGCGGGTCTTGTCGGCAGGGTGGGTGGAGGCCCACTCGGGGGGGTCTTTATCTCCCTTGGCCTGACTGAACCTCTGCCAGAATCGGATCGCTTCTTCCGGATCGTATCCAGCCTTCGCCATATAGACCAGGCCGATCTGGTCGGCTTCTTCTTCATCGGCCCGACTGAAAGGCAGGGTGATGCCATACAATACTCCGAGCCCCAAAGCGCTCATGATAATATTCCGTTGGGTATTGTTCCTGAGGCTGAGGCTGGCACCCATCATGGCTCCGGTCAAGAGAAGTTGTTGCGACATTCTCTGGGCTCCGTGCCGGGCAATCACATGCGAAATTTCGTGACTCAATACGGTAGCCAGTCCCGCTTCGTTTTGACATATCTGTAGCATGCCGGTATAAACTGCAACTTTGCCGCCTGGCAGGGCAAAGGCGTTTTTTTCTTTCGACTCGATCAACCTGAACTCCCAGTCCAGTTTGGGCATGTCGCTCACCTCTGCGATTCGTTGCCCCACACGCAGAAGCACTTGGGTTAAATGGGTGTTTTCTGAATCCTTTTGGTCTTTAAGGGTCTGCTGATAAGCTTGCTTACCCAATGCAATTTCTTGTGAGAGTGGAATGAGAATCAGGGCTTGCCGGTCAGATACCGGTGTGGTGGCACAGGCGGTCAAAAGAAAAATCACAAAAATGATTTTTAATGTTTTCGGCATACGTCAATTATAGAAGGCCGGGATAGGGATTACAAGAGCCCACTCCCATGGGAGGTGGTGACACATCAAACTTCGGAGGTAAATTAATAAAAGCTCCCTGAGCCGGAAATAAAGATTGCTTCAGCGCAGGCTCTCACTTGCGTCCATAATGCGAATGCCTTATGCTTTGCTCATGGAACGGAATTTGTGGGACTATGAAATCAAGGCTCGCGACAAGGGCTATGGATTTGTTGCCGGAGTGGATGAAGCCGGGCGTGGCCCTTTAGCGGGGCCCGTGGTAGCCGCGGCTGTGGTTTTAACTCCTTCTGCTGTTCTTGAAGGTTTGGACGATTCCAAAAAACTTTCTCCGGCAAAACGTGAGGAATTATTTCCGAAAATACAGGCAATGGCTCATGGTGTAGCCGTGGTCAACCCGGAAGTGATTGACGAAATAAACATTCTCCAGGCGGCACGGCTGGCGATGAAACAGGCGGTGGAAAAAATATTGTCCACCCCCGACCTTCTGCTCATTGATGGCAACCAGAAAATAGACTCACCCATTAAACAGTGGGTAATTGTGAAAGGGGACGCGAAAAGTTTTTCTATAGCCGCCGCATCAATCCTGGCTAAGGTGACCCGCGACCGCATTATGGAAGATTATCACCACTTGTACCCGCAATATGAATTTGCCCGCCATAAAGGGTATGGTACCCAATTGCATCGTGAATTGATCGCTGAGCATGGCCCGTGCCCCATTCACCGCCGAACTTTCAGAGGCGTTACGGAATACATCAATCGTTAAGTTTATGCTTTCTTTATCAAATAAAAAATGGTGTCTGGCCGCCCCCCCCGCAGAAACCGTATCTCTATTGGAGGGCGGCCTGCAACTGCCAACCGCAGTGGCAACGCTTCTCGTCAATCGCGGGGCGATGTCGGAGGAGGCGGCGAAGGATTTTATAGAAGCGGATTTGTCCCGTCTGCACGATCCGTTTTTGATGAATGGCATGCGCGAGGCCGTGGATAGAGTGATCCGGGCATTGGAACAAAAAGAGGCCATCACTGTTTTCTGTGATTACGATGTTGACGGGGTGACCTCCGCCGCTTTTCTCACACATTTTTTTCGCGACCTGAATTGCGCGGTTAGGGCCTATTTGCCGGAGCGTCAATCGGAAGGTTATGGGCTCAATTCCGAGGCGGTTCGAAAAATACGGGAAAGCGGCGCACGGTTGATGATCACGGCGGATTGCGGTATCACAGGGGTGAAAGAAGTGGCGCTGGCCAATGAAATCGGGTTGGATGTTATTGTTACAGATCATCATCAGGTGGGGGAGGAAGGCCTGCCGCCGGCAATCGCTGTGCTCAACCCGCATCGGGCGGACTGCGATTACCCTTACCGGTTTTTAAGCGGAGTCGGGCTGGCATTCAAACTGGCCATCGCAGTGCGCAATGGGTTGTATTCGGCAGGCTGGCCGAAGGAACGCCTGCCCAATTTAAAACGGCACCTGGATTTGTTTGCCCTTGGCACCATTGCCGATGTCGCTCCGCTAACCGGTGAAAATCATATTTTGACTTTGCATGGACTCAAAATGTTGTCCATCACCGCCAAACCCGGACTGGTTGCCTTGAAGGAAACGGCCTCCATTGTGGGCAATGTTGATGCGCGCTCAGTCGGGTTTGGCCTCGGCCCCAGACTCAACGCCGCTGGAAGATTGGGTAAAGCCGATAGTGGACTTCATTTGCTGATATCCAAAGACCTGAAAGAAGCAAAAGCTTTGGCACAGGAACTGGAAGTTACCAATACGGAACGAAAGGAAATTCAGGAAGAAACCGTCGCGGAGGCGGAGTCGCTTTTCCGTGACGAGGTTGATATTCGAAAGGACAGGGTGATTGTGCTGGCATCAGAAATTTTTCATCCCGGAGTGATCGGCATTGCCGCTTCCCGACTGGTTGATAAATATCAGCGGCCAACTGTCCTCATCGCCCTGCAGGACGGGAAGGGAAAAGGGTCTGGACGAAGTATCCCCAAATTTAACCTGTTCCGGGCATTCACCGATTGTGGCAACCATCTTGTTCAATTTGGCGGCCATGCTTATGCCGCAGGACTTACTATTAAGGAAGATCAAGTCGTAGCGTTCCGCGATGCCATGAATGAGGTGGGGCATAAGTATTTAAGCGACGAAGACCTGATACCCGAAGTGCGGATAGATACCCAACTGGACATTGAGGAGATCAACCTTTCCCTTTACCGGAAGATGGTGTTGCTGGAACCATTTGGCGCTGAAAATCCGGTTCCCTGTTTTTTGTCGCAGGGTGTGAAACTCCAGGAAGTAAAACTAATCGGCAAGGAAAAAACACATGTCCGCTTTCGTGCAAGCCAGGGCCAAGGCCGGATAGAAGGTGTTGGCTTTGGTTTTGCCGATGTGTTTGAATCGGCCGATGTGGCCACGGAACTTTTTGATATTGCCTATGAACTCAATCTCAATACCTGGAATGGCAGGGAAAAACTGGAAATCAAACTGGTTGATTTGCGTTTGGCAGGTGATTTTGCCCCTTAGGTTGGTAATTTCTTTCTGCTTTATAACGAGCTGGTTGCCGGAAAATATAAAGAAAGCTTGGGCCAATAGCGATGTTATTTTAAAGCAAAGTTACAGGGAACTTCCCAAGTTGATTTCTGTTTGTGAAAGGTGCGCCAAATTTGAAAAAGGTTGGGTGCGGAAAAAGAAAATTGCGTTAATCGAATCCACGAACTCTGGATGGGATGATTTAAGTTGTAACTGGTTTGCGGAGAGAGATTCTTCGTCACCCAAAGAAACGGGCTCCTCAGAATGACAAAATAGAGTTTTTTGAATGTCATTCTGAACGATGGGTGTCATTCTGAACGAAGTGAAGAATCTCTGCTGTTGAGGTATTTCATTTGAATGACAAAATAGAGTTTTTTGAATGTCATTCTGAACGATGGGTGTCATTCTGAACGAAGTGAAGAATCTCTACTGTTGAGGTATTTCATTTATGAAAAGATATTATGTTTATATTTTGGCAAATGCGTCAAAGACTCTCTATACGGGTATGACTAATGACCTTGAACGTAGAATATATGAGCATAAACATAAAATAATTCCAGGTTTTGCAAAACGCTATAATCTGACCAGATTAGTCTATTTTGAAGATACTACCGAGGTAAAACAGGCTATTGCAAGGGAAAAGGAAATTAAAGGTTGGGTGCGGCAAAAGAAAATTGCGTTAATCGAATCCACGAACCCTGGATGGGATGATTTAAGTTGTAACTGGTTTGCGGAGAGAGATTCTTCGTCACCCAAAGAAATGGGCTCCTCAGAATGACAAAATAGATTTTTTTGAATGTCATTCTGAACGAAGTGAAGAATCTCCACTGTTGAAGTATTTCATTTGAATAACAAATAAAGCAGGTTTTTGGCTATTTCCAATCGCTGATCACTCCACCCGCACCGCTTCCTTGGGATTGAGTTTTTCCGCCAGTTTTGCGGGATAGAGTCCGGATAGGAGCGAAATTCCCCAGAACAGTGTCACCATCACCAGGATGAACAGGTAGGGGAAGTGCACCTGAATGGTCCAGCCGAAGGACTGTTTGTTTATCACAAAGATCAGGATGTAGGAAACCACCACTCCGGCTATAAACCCCATCACCGAGCCGATCAGCCCCAGTATCCCCGCTTCGATCAATACCATACGTTTGATTTGTCCCGTGAACGCGCCGAGGAATCTCAGGATTCCTATTTCCCGCTTGCGCTCAAGAATCAGAGAAACCAGGGTGTTGAAAAGTCCAAGTACCGCCACCAGTATGGCGATGATTTCCAACGAGTAGGTGATGGCGAAGGTTTTGTCGAAAACTTCGAGAACCTGATTTTTTAATTCGGAATTGGAACGGATGATGAGTCGGTGGTCCTTTAACGTTTCAAGGATTTCTCTCCGTATGGAGTCCAGCCGGGTTTTATCTTCAAGATAAATGACAAAGCTGTTGATCCCAGTTTCCCGGTAATAGTTTAAAAATGTAGTGCGATCAAGAATGATGTAGCCGCGTTCGCGGGAATAATCGAAATAGATGGCGGCGACTTCCATTTGGGCCACACCGTTAGGAGTTTGCAGTTCAATAATGTTTCCGACATTTACCTTATGTTTGAGTGAAAAGGCTTCGGAAACCATGGCCCGGTTCTTGCCGACCATGACGCGGGCAAGTTCCTGCGCGGGAGGCCCGGTTTTAATCACGAGATTGCCGTATTGGGAGAGCACAGAAAAATCACCGGTGGCCAGTACCACGGGCAGATCGTTGTAAGTGATGTCGAGGGCACGGAACTGATCGACGGCGGCAATACCTTTTAATGATTCCAGTTTTTTTACCGATTCTGAGGGCAGGGTATGTTGGTAGTCGATATCGCGTCCACCGGCTACGCGGACAAACAGGTCAGCCCGCAAAGTCTGGTCGATCCACACGATCACCGTTTGACGGAAGCTATGCACCATGATCGACATGCTGATGACCATCATGAACGCAATGGCCAGGGATGAGACGGCAAGCGCGTTGCGTCCAACATTTTGCGACAGGTTCATGCAGGCCAGCAGGCCCTCTCCCCCAAACTGGTTCTTGCAAAAGAAATGCAGTCGGTCGCGGGACCACAACAAAACTGCGGGCGTTAACAGGGAAAGGCCGAGAATGATTAAGAATACCGAAAGAAATCCGAAATAGGGGAAGTGGTTGATCGGCGGAAGTTGTGTGCAAAGCGCGGAGAAAAGAACCACGAGCAGAGCGGTCATGTTCAGTCCGCGGCTCCCGCGAAACAGTTTAAGATCATAACTGCCTCGTCGCATGACTGATGTGGGTGGGGTGGTGGCCGCGTCCCAGGCGGGGATCAGGGCGGATATAAAACTAAGGGCAACACCCAAAACGAAATAGGGGCCCATACTGGTCCACTGAAAATCTACTTCTGTGACATAACTCGGCGCGTAAAGATTGTTGACGGTGAGGGAAACGGCATCCAGAGAAAACTGGGCGAAAAAATATCCCAGTCCAATCCCCAGTACTGAACCGATGGCACCGATGACCCCGGCTTCCAGAAAGAATATCAATGCAATCAAAGTAGGCGTGGCACCTATTGCCCGCAAGGTACCAATCTCTACTCGTCGGCGCACGACCGAAAGTGCGATCATGTTATAGATCAGGTAGAGGGCGACCAGTAGCGCCACGAAGCTTAAGGCGGTCAGGTTATATTGAAACGCCTGCAACATTTTTCCAACTTGCTTGTTCTTGCGTTGTGGGCGCTCCACCTTCATGTGTGCGGGAAGCAGGGATGCGATTTTTCTCTGCATGGACTCGAAATCGTTGGAGCCTAAAAACTGAATGTCGATGCGATCCAGCCGCCCGGTTTTTTCAAACGCGTTTTGCGCCGCGGCAATATCCATCAGGGCGAAATTTCCGTTCAAGGCTTTGGCGATTCCCTTGTCCTCCAGAACGGCGTTGACGTTGAGAGTTTTAACTTTTCCCTTGATTAAAAACTGGATGGTGTCTCCAGGGGCAAACCGGGTTCCCGGCACAAATTTTTCAGGAAGGATAATTCCTGATGGATCTAATATGAGAGGCAATAAACCTTTCAGGTCTTTTTCCACTGTTTTGATGGAAAAATCGCGAATGCCGCTATCTTGTAATAAGTCCGTTCCTATAATTTCAACCACTTCGCCGCTGGTGGACTCGACCCCATATCCCTCAATAACCGGGTAGGCTTTGACCTCCTGTCTGAGGGCGTGGAGTTTTTCAAAAACTGACTCATCGAAGTCCATGCCTTCAACCCGGATGACCGCATCGGCTCTGCCTAAAACCAGGTCCACACTTTCGGTGAACGACATCATGGTTTGCTGGTTGGCCAGACGAATACTGAGAAATACGGCGACTCCGACAGCTACACCAAGGATGGTGATGGCGGTGCGAAACGGGTCGCGCAATAGCGGGCGCAGGATGAGCGCGATGAACAGGTCTTTAAAATAAAGCAGAAAACTCATGCTGTGAGGTCGGTCAGTTTGCCGTCGCGGATTTCGAAATGGCGGTTGCCGATGGCCGCAACCTGAGGGTTGTGGGTAACCATGACCACTGTTGTTTGAAAGTCGGCGGCCGCTTGCCGCATTAGGTCGATGATCCTTAGTCCGTTTTCGGAGTCAAGGTTGCCGGTAGGCTCATCGGCGAGAAGGATGACGGGCTGGTGCACGAGAGCACGGGCGATAGCGACCCGTTGCATTTCCCCTCCCGAAAGTTCGGCGGGGAAGGAGTCGGCCCGGTGCCAGAGTCCGACATAGTCGAGAAGGGTTTTAATGCGTTGGCCATCGGTCCGGGATGAATGGGCCAGGAGTAAAGGCAATTCCACATTTTCCATCACCGTGAGGGTGGGCATGAGATTGAAAAACTGGAATACGAAACCGATCTCTTTTCGTCGGAGCAGGGTTAATTCATGATCTGAAAAATCGGAAATCTTGCGGCCGTTGAGGATGATCTGTCCCTGGTCGGGCAGGTCGAGTCCGGCTAGAAGGTTGAGTAAAGTGGTTTTTCCTCCACCGCTTGGACCCATGATGGTTACGAAGTCCCCGGCATCAAGGCTCAGGTTCACCTCTTTCAATGCGGTGACCGGTTGTGACCCGTTCTGGTAAGATTTGAAAACATCAATGAATTGAATGATTGGAGTCGGCATAACATAAAAGAAAATTAGAAAAATAGTTCGACCCAATATAACGCGGAGAGCCTCCGCAGGCAATGAGCCATATCCTTATCTTGCGCTCAAACTGTGTTGGCGACTTACGGGAAAAGTCTTACTGCCGACATGGCCAGTGGGCGTTGATCCTGCCGGGGGAATATGATAGGAATGGGTTTGGCATCCGACAGAATAAATATAGTGCCGTCCTGCACGAGTTTTATATGGAGTTTTGAAATGGCGATATCGCAAAAAGTTGTGGGGTTCATGGAAAACTCTTCCTGGATTCGCAAAATGTTTGAGGAAGGCATCCGGCTGAAAAAAGAGTTTGGCGAGGACAATGTATTCGACCTGTCTTTGGGCAACCCGGTGATGGAACCACCGGCGGAAGTCCGAAAGGCCTTGATCGAAAGCGCGAGCGATGAGTCGCCCGGATTGCATCGCTACATGCCTAATGCCGGGTTCGCCGATGTGCGTGCGGCGATTGCCGAGTCTTTATCTCCTGAATGCAAGGTGACACTTTCGGCCAGCGATGTGGTCATGGTGTGTGGCGCGGCGGGCGGGCTCAACATCACTTTAAAAACCCTGCTTGATCCGGGTGATGAGGTCATTGTCTTCACGCCTTATTTTGTGGAGTACCTGTTTTATGCGGATAACCACGGCGGCAAGGCGGTGGCGGTGCCCACGCTGGAT
>Ga0210019_1002579_pt1 | contig 17484 bp, 15 predicted proteins | sample CryGeyCG2114_020_2_FD_183969 | JGI IMG/M metagenome (GOLD analysis project Ga0210019, IMG submission 183969) | Groundwater microbial communities from aquifer - Crystal Geyser CG11_big_fil_rev_8/21/14_0.20 (SPAdes) (version 2) | ecosystem: Environmental > Aquatic > Deep subsurface > Groundwater ...
GAATTTTATTTTAGTCGGTCCTAACGGACGCACTCAATAGTAGACTGGTCACAAGGCCTTTTGAAAACTGATGTTTAAAACCAAGTCCCCTCCGGGGACTCAGAAAGCAGCAACAGTAAAATAATTATTGACGCAATTATTCATAGTAGGATGACTGATAAAACCAGTCTGGTTATTACACCTGCTTAAACTGTCCCGCTTCGTGCATTTTTGCCAGGCGGGCGTATTTCTGTGCCCACATGACATGTTTCTTGACTTCTGTTTTGGTCAATTTGCGAATATAACGTGCCGGTGCGCCTAAGTAAAGGCTTTCCGGTTTCACGCGCGCACCTTCCGTCACCAAAGATCCCGCGCCGATAAGCGCCCCTTCGCCAATCACAGCATGATTGAGCACAACCGCGCCCATGCCGATTAAAACCCGATCTTTCACCGTGCAGGCATGCAAAATCACGCGGTGGCCGATCACACATTCGTCCCCCACCCGGCAGCCCCGCTCGCTTTCCACATGGATCACCGTCAAATCTTGAATATTGGTGTAACGGCCAATCACAATTTGATTGATATCAGCCCTCAAAACACAGCCGGGCCAAATGTTAGCATGTGCTTTGAGTGTGACACGGCCGATGACTTGGGCGGAAGGATGCACCCAAACTTGCTTGTCCATCTTCGGTTGAAACGCTTGTGTCATGAATTGAAAGGCGGTCAATTATTTCTTTAATAAATCCAAAAGATTCAAAGTCATTTGACGATTCACATCCGCAATGGACGTGACCAGCGGAATTTCTTTGGGACAAGCCTTGACGCAATTTTGCGCATTGCCGCAGTCTTCGATGCCGCCTTTTTCCATTAAAGCTTTCAACCGCTCACGCTCGATCACTTTACCGGTAGGATGTGAATTAAAAAGCCGGACCTGATTAATCGCCGCCGCCCCCACAAATTCCGAGCGTTCATTGATCTGCGGGCAAACTTCCATGCAGCAACCGCAGGCAATGCATTTTGACATTTCATAGCGTTCAAGTGCTTCATCGGGGCCCATTTTGGGGCCCGGTCCCAGCGCATGCGTTCCGTCAACCGGCACCCATGTTTTTAAACGCTTCAAACTTCGGAAAATTACACTGCGATCCACCACCAAATCGCGCACCACGGGAAACTTGGTCATGGGTTCAATGGTAATTGACTCTCCCAATTGATCCACCAACGCCGAACAGGCTTGCCTCACGCGCCCGTTGATCACCATGGTGCAAGTGCCGCACACTTCTTCCAAACAACTGGCTTCCCAGGCAATCACACTGGAAGGACGGTTATCAAAGGTGTGCGGATTTTTGCGCAGTTCCTGCAAAACCGTGATGATATTCATGTAGGGCCGGTACTTCACCCGATATTCTTCCCAATACGGTTTAAGCCGCGGATTGGCTTGGCGTTTGACTTTGACTTGAATAAAATCCATCTTCGGCATTTTTTAGTCCTGGGGTCAGGTCCGGGACCTGTCCTAACCTTCCAATTTTATACTCATTGGTTGGTTAGGACTGTACCTGAAGCTTTCATTAAAAATAGTAAATAACTTCAATGAACTTCAGGTGCTGACCCCACGTTTAGTATTTACGTTCCCTTGGCTTCATTAATGAAATATCGACCTTTTCATAAGAGAACTTGGGACCTTCCGGCGCATAAGCGGCAAGGGTGGTCTTGAGCCAGTCTTTGTCATTGCGCTCCGGGAAATCGGGTTTGTAATGTGCCCCGCGGCTTTCATCGCGCCTAAGTGCGCCCTGTGCAATGACGCGCGCCAGGAGCAGCATATTTTCTAATTCCCGCGTAAAAATGAGCGGTTGATTGGTCCACTCAGACAAATCGTTTAAGTTCACATCCTTTACCCGCTCCTGGAGCTCCGTTAACTTTTGATCCGCTGCCTTCAAACCGTCGTTCTTGCGAATCACGGTAACGTGTTCGGTCATGGCCGCTGCCATTTCCTCCCACAAATGATATGGATTCTCTTTACCGCGGCTTCGCATCAGCTGATCATTCCGGTCTTTTTGCTTTTTGACTTCCTGGTCAAATAACTTAGCGCCGATTGATTCCGAACTGCTTTCGAGAGCTTCGACATATTGGATGGCTGTTCGTGCGGCCACTTGTCCGCCGTAAACGCATGAGAGGAGCGAGTTGGCGCCAAGACGGTTCGCCCCATGATATTGATAATCACATTCTCCGGCCGCGAGCAGCCCCGGAATATTGGTCATGTGATCATTCGTCACGTAAAGACCTCCCATCGTGTAATGAACGGAGGGAAAAACACGCATGGGGACTTTGCGCGGATCATCCCCGACAAACTTTTCATAAATTTCAATCACACCGCCCAGCTTTTTGGTCAGCATGTTTTTATCCAAGTGTGAAATATCGAGATAAACCACGTCTTTGCCGTCCACGCCCAACTTATCCTGCCGGCAAACTTTAAAAATGGCGCGGCTCGCGATATCGCGCGGCACCAGGTTGCCGTATTTGGGATACATTTCTTCGAGGAAATACCAGGGCTTCCCGTTTTTATAAGTCCAGACGCGCCCGCCCTCACCGCGAATGGCCTCAGACATCAAACGGTTTTTATCTTCGCCGGGAATGGCCGTTGGGTGGACTTGAATGAATTCGCCATTTGCATACCAAGCGCCTTGTTCGTAAAGCGCCCCGGCCGCAGAGCCCGTACAAATGGTGGAATTGGTCGAGCGGCCGAAAATCATGCCCACGCCGCCTGTCGCCATGATCACCGCATCCGCGCGAAAAGCCCTGATTTCCATCGAGGCAAGCTGAATGGCAACAATCCCGCGCACGCGAGATCCTTCCTCCATCACGGCCGACAAAAATTCCCAGCCTTCAAAACGGTTGATCAAGCCTTGCGCTTCTAAGCGCCTAACTTGTTCATCCAAAGCATAGACCATTTGCTGTCCCGTCGTTGAACCGGCAAAAGCCGTCCGGTGAAACCGCGTACCGCCAAAACGCCTGAAATCCAGATTGCCTTCCGGTGTGCGGTTAAACGCAACGCCCAAACGATCCAGGAGGTAAACAATTTCGGGTGCCGCTTCGCACATGCCCATCACGAGCGGTTGGTTGGCCAGAAAATCTCCGCCATAAACGGTTTCTTCAAAATGCATGCGCGGCGAATCGCCTTCGCCTTTGGTGTTGACGGAAGCATTAATGCCGCCTTGTGCGCAAACCGAGTGCGAACGCCTGCAAGGCACAATGGAAAATAAATCGACCGTGTAGCCGCCTTCTGCCAGCCGAATGGCTGCCATAAGGCCCGCTAAACCGCCGCCAACCACAATCAACTTTGCTTGAGATTTCATTGGATGAGATAAATTAAAGCGTTCAGTCCTGCGCCAAAAATTGTCAAGCCCAAAATGCCCGAGAAAATGCCCGCCGCGCGCTGAGATTTGGGCCCAATCGTCATGCCCCAGCTCACGCAAAAACCCCACAACCCGTTTGCAAAATGAAAACAAACTGCCAAAAGACCGATCACATAAAACCAAAACATTTGAGGTTGCGAAACAATTTCCTGCATCCGGGCAAAACTCACTTCCGTGCCGTAAAGCGCATTCACAATCCGTGTTTCATAAACATGCACACCAATGTAAACCAGCGCCATCACGCCCGTCCAGCGCTGCAGCACATAAAGCCAATTTTGCGCGTAAGGATACCAGCGGAGGTTCACCTTGCCCGTCATCCAAACATAGATGCCGTAGCCGGCATGATAAAGAATGGGAAGCCCGATGAAAACAATTTCAAGCACCGCCACATAAGGCAAGTGTCTGAGAAACTCAATCTTTTCGTTATAGGCCTCGGGGCCTTGCAAAATGAAGGAATTGGTAAACATGTGCTCTAAGAGAAAAGCGCCGATGGGAAAAACACCCGAAAGTGAGTGCAGCCGCCTTAACCAAAAAGATCTTGTCGAAGTAGGTGTCATTTTATATTAACTTTTTTAGATGAGAAGCAGTTATAGCACTCTAGTGCGCTTTGACACTTGAAATTGACAGTGCTAAGTTTCAATTTCAAGTGAGCACTGGTGCCGCCTTCCCATAAAATCATTCGTCAGGCGGTACTAGTTTGTGTCATTCCTGCATGCTGTTTCGCCAGCCGCCTGTGGCGAGCCTCGCCTTTGGCGGATGGCAGGAATCTAAAATCTATGAAATCCCCGCCTAAAACGTGCGGGGATGACACGGGTTAATGATGCGCAACCACTTCCAAATTGTTTCACTATCAAAGGTTTAATTTGACGATATTGGCTTTGACATCTTGAGCAGACTTTTGAAGCGCTTCTAAGTCGCTCTTGGCAATCTTAAGTTCCACCACACGACGAACGCCGTCTTTTCCCAAACTCACGGGAACACCGCAGTAAGTGTCTTTGATGCCGTACTGGCCGTTCAAATAAACGCAGCACGGCAAAATGCGTCCCGAGTCGAGCAGAATTGCTTCCGCCATCGCCGCCGCCGATGCCGAAGGCGCATAATACGCACTGCCGGTTTTTAACAATCCAACAATTTCTGCGCCGCCTTTGCGTGTACGGTCGTTGATGGCATCAATTTTTTCTTTCGCAAGCAACTGTGTAATAGGGACACCATTCACCGTCGAAAAATCCGGCACCGGCACCATCGAATCACCGTGACCGCCCAGTACCATCGCACGAACGTCTTTGGGAGAGACGTTTAAAGCTTCGGCAATAAAATAAGCGTAACGCGAAGAATCTAAAACACCCGCCATGCCGATCACGCGCGTTTCTTTGAAACCGGATTTTTTCCACGCCAAATAACTCATCACATCCAAAGGATTGGTGACAATCACGAGAATAGCTTGCGGCGAATATTTGGCGGTTTCGGTAATGATGCTCCCTACGATTTCGGCATTCTTGGCCAAAAGGTCATCACGGCTCATCCCGGGTTTGCGGGCAAGTCCTGCCGTCACCACAATGACGTCAGAATCTTTGGTATCCGCATAGCTGTTCGTCCCGTGAATCGCGGCGTCAAACTGTTCAACGGATGAAGACTGCATCATATCGAGGGCTTTTCCCTGCGGCATGCCTTCCACCACGTCCACCAAAACAACATCAGCTAATTCTTTTTCAACAAGACGCTGCGCACAGGTGGCTCCGACAAAACCGGCTCCGACTACCGTAACTTTGTGACGTTTAATACTCATTTTGACCTCTTCTTTTTAAATCGAATGATGCCTCGACCGTTCCAGTTATTATCTCCTATTTTTAACCAGATTCAAGTGATTCCTGTCACAGGTTTTAAGCGCATTGCGGCCGCCAAAGGCGGAGACGCAGCAATCTTAGATCGTAGATTGCTTTCCGCCACACAGCGTGGTCGGATCTCCGCCAGAGGGACGGATCAGTCCTTTGGCGGACGCACCGTCCTCGCAAAGACAATTTTAAATAACAGATGGAGCCGCCGCTCCCATAAAAGAAAAAACATGAAATCAAAAAGTTTGGTTGACTTTCTTCTAAATGATATCAATAATGGGCAGTAATCAAGCACCAAATAGGAGGAGTGACTCATGGCAAAAGCAAACGCGGCGTTTATGAAAGCATTGAACTTAAGCCCGGAATTGGAAGCAGTGGTCGGTAAAGGCCCGCTTCCCCGTACGGAAGTAACCAAAAAATTATGGGATTACATTAAGTCCAACGGCCTTCAAGATTCAAAAAATAGACGCAATATTAATGCTGATAGCAAACTGAAAGCCGTTTTTGGCGGTAAGGGAACTGTCAGTATGTTTGAGATGACCAAGTTAGTTTCGAAACATCTTTCATAACCAATTGAAGAGTCAGGGAAATTCCCTGACTCTTCAACCAATTTTGGTATCAAACAACAAAAAACGCCAAGCGCTAAAACTGCTTGGCGTTTTTTGTGTCCTCTTTTACTTCTGCTGCTTACCTGGCAACACGACCGGGACGGCTGCCGCCAGCTCGTCCTGGCGCATGACCGGGCTGTCCACTTTTAGGACCGCCATTCCCCATGCGGCCGGGGTGAGCGGCCCTTCCATTGCTTTGATTCTGAAACAGTTGAGGACGATCGCCGCCTCCAGGCCCCGCGTTTCCCCTGTTTCCTCTCATCTCGTCGCGGCGGTTATCGCGGCGGTCTTCCCGACGTTCAGCACGCCGCTCGTGAATCCGTTCAGCTGCTTCGGGATGATTTTCCCGCCATTGTTGTCTTTGTTCCGGTGAAGCATTTTGCGCTTTCTCGCGGAAATTGTCCCGGCGCTCTTTGATACGCTCTGCAGCTTGAGGATGATTCTCTGCCCATTGTTTTCTTTCTTCCGGAGTTGCGTTCTGCATTTTCTCTCGAAACTCCTCACGCCTTTCATGGCGTGCTTCAATTCGGTCTTTGATGCGCGCAGCGGCTTCAGGATGATTGTCCGCCCACTGCTGCCGTTCTTCGGGCGTCATGTTCTGGACATGTTCACGAAAGGCTTCACGACGTTCTTTCATTCGTTCGGCCGCCTCGGGATGATTTTGAATCCACTCCTGTCTCTGCTCTTGATTGAGGTCTTGCCACTGATCTCGAAACTCTTCTCTTTTTTCTCGTCTTTCCTGACGATTCTCCTGCCATTCTTCACGACGTTCCTGACGCGCTTCGTGACGCTCTTTAAGCGTTTCGGCAGCATTCGGGTGATTTTGTGCCCATTCGCGCCTTTCCTCAGGGCTCGCATTTTTCCAACGCTCAATCGCCCCCTCTCGATCCGGTCGATGACGAAAATCTGTCTGGCCGGGAGGTGCCGGTTGAACGGTGTTGGGTGATACTTGGGCGGCATCAGCTTCTGCCGCAAATGTTTGACCTATTCCAAACCACCCGAATAGGGTTGCCAACAAAAACGCTGCACAAATCGAGTTTTTCATGGTGAAGATCCTTTCGTTCTCTAAAGTATAACTCTTGTTCTTTTAGACGCTAGGTGCGGCGAAAGGTTTAATGCCAAAAAATAAGGTGTTGATTAGGAGGAAAAAATTCAGCCGTTTGTCTTGAATACTTTGACGGTTGCCTTGGTATTATCGGACCAAGGCCAAATCATGGCTACATACGACTGCCCTTCATGGGAAGCCGCATACAATGTTTGGTTTTTCATGATACCACCGTATGCATCGGTCATGTTCTTTTGCTCGCCGCTGGGTTTTTCACCCGAGGCTTTGATGGGCGGGCCAAAGAAAGCCGACAAAATGGCGTTTAACTCATCTGAATGACTGGTGAGAAAAACACCTTCGAAATGTTCCGGGTTTTGTTTTCTGATTTCCTCAAAAGGAAATTTTTTAAGCGACTCCAAGAATGAGGTCAAATCCATGAGGCACATTATATACTAGCCTTTCTCTAAAATGAAGTGTTTGTCTAACCAGGGCGCATGTTACTTGATACAGTTGTTTTCATGTCATCCTGATCCCGCCATAATGACATCGAAGGGCCCAGAATGACAACTGTATGAAGTGATATGCGCCCTCTAACCCCTTTAATTTTCGCTATTTAAGCGCACTGTGACGGGTGTCACTGCTTGATTTGCCTGCAGGCCTTAGTCTCTTTTCTTAAAAATAGGTGGAAAACATGAAGGTAGAAGCTGTATTAAAAAGAATTTCAAAACTCACGCATCCGCACCCCGTTCATCCCAAGGGGACTGATGCCAAAGTATTGCTCTCAAGCGTCTTTGGTCCTTACGCGCAGGATGATGAGTTTGGCAGCCGCAAAATTAACCCCATGGAGCTTTACCATAATCAAGTGACGCGCGTCCAAGGGCCTTTCTCCCCGCGCATGTTTCACCGCTCTTTTAATTTAATGATGCTTCAAGCCAATATCGAAGCCCCCTGTACCCTGCTTGATTTTCCGACCATGGAGCGTTTCATCGAAGAAATTAAAACCAATGATTACGACATTGTGGGCATCAGTTCCATCATGCCGAATGTTCTTAAAGTCAAAAAAATGTGCGAACTCGTTCGGCAATACCGCCCAACTGCTACCGTTGTCGTCGGCGGTCATGCGGCCAACATGCCGAACATTCGAAACTTGGTAGATGCCGATCACATTGTGAGAGGTGAAGGCGTATCATGGTTCCGGAAATTCCTCGGCCAGGATACGCACGTTCCCGTCAGACATCCCGCCGTCTATTCGTCTTTCGGAACGCGGATCTTTGGGACGCCGATTACGGACGATGACGCCAACGCGGCGGCAATTCTGATTCCTTCGGTCGGCTGCCCGATGGGCTGCAATTTTTGTTCCACCTCGCATATGTTCGGCGGCAAAGGCAAGTTCAACAATTTTTATGAAACGGGAGACGAACTTTTTAAAATCATGTGCGGCTTGGAAGCCAAATTAAAAGTCCGCTCCTTCGGCATCATGGATGAAAATTTTCTGCTGCACCGCAAGCGCGCACTCCGGCTTTTAGAGCTGATGGAAGAAAATAACAAAAGCTGGGCCATGTCTGTTTTTAGTTCGGCGGGCGTCCTTAAAACCTACACGATGGAACAATTGGTTGGACTCGGTGTCTCCTGGGTGTGGATTGGTCTTGAGGGCAAGAAAAGTTCTTATGCCAAATTGAATGGTGTTGACACGCCCGCTTTTGTTAAAAATCTTCAATCGCACGGCATCCGCGTTTTAGGCTCGACCATCATCGGACTTGAAGAGCACCGCGTCGAAGACATGGACCAAGTGATCGACTGGGCTGTCCAGCACGACACTGATTTTCATCAATTTATGCTTTATACGGCGCTTCCCGGCACGCCGCTTTTTAAGAAGCACCTGGAAGACGGCAGTTTGATTGACAATGATCAAATTCCCTACGCGGATGTGCACGGCCAACTGCGTTTTAACCACCGGCACAAACATATTCGAAACGGCGAAGAAACCGATTTACTCTTAAAAGCTTTTCACCGTGATTTTGAAGTCAACGGCCCCAGCATCGCACGCATGATCCGCACGACGCTCGCGGGCTGGAAACGTTACAAAAATCACCCTTCTCCGCGCATCCGTGACCACTACGCTTGGGAAGCGCGGAACCTGCCCACGATGTTTGCCGGCGCCATTTGGGCGATGCGGCGTTGGTATGCAGCTCAAAAACACATCAGCCGTAAACTCGACCGGATTTATCAGGACCTCTGCGATGAATTTGGACGTAAAGTTAAAGTCTTCGGCTCTCTCATTGGTACTTACGAATACTGGGCGATGAAATTCGAAGCAAACCGCTTGAAGAAAGGCTGGACCTATGAACCCAAAACCATCTGCGAACGCAACCAAAAAGCGATGGCGCTTTTCCCTCCCCGCCGGTCACTCTTATTAAAGCAGGCAGTCCAATTACCCGAGTGGGTTTCTTACTAGAAATTCTAGGTGCGTCATTGCGAGAAGTCCGCCTCAAGCGGACGACGCGGCAATCTCTCTTTAGAATTTGAGATTGCTTATCTGAAACTGACATTTCAAATACCTGTAGCAATGACTTGAATTCATCGTGTTTAGATCACCTTCGGTTCGCAATGACTTGCGGTTGTGAACTTACGATGACTTATGAAACTACTTCTAAGTAACAGTTCAAAAGTCTTTGTATCATTCCCGCATGCTGTTAGCGGCACATGCTTTCATTAAATATCTTAAAATATCTTATTGAGAGCAGTGCCGCACTTAACAGCCGATTGACATTAAATTGGAAGTTGAGTGCGGGAATCTCAAAGCCTAGATCCCCGACACTTTCGGAGAAGAACGTCAAGTTCTTCCTGAAAAGTGCTCCACGCATGGGCATGAGTGCAAATGCATTCGGGGATGACACAGAATTCTATCACGATAAAGTGAACGTGGTTTACTGCTGGGGTTTAAAACTCTGCAAGGATTTAATATACTGCGCACGCTCGTAAGCAGAAGGATTATCGCAATTCATTTGACTCATGCTGCCGCGCATCTGCTGGACCGATTCATATTCGTGCTCTTCCATCCATTGCTTCATGTCTTCTAAAATCACTTTCAAATAGGCGGGACCCCGGCGCAAGAGGACAGAACAGAGCATTGTCACATTAGCGCCCACCATCAACATTTTAAGAACGTCTTCAGCGCGGTGAATGCCGGAAGTGGCTGCCAAATCGGCGCGCACTTTGCCGAATAAAATGCCAACCCAGGTGAGCGGCAGCCTAAGCGCTTGCGGCGCGCTAAACAAAATGTCAGAGCGCATATCAAGCGTTTCCAAATCAATGTCGGGTTGGTAAAAACGGTTAAAAAGAACGAGCGCATTCGCACCGGCATCGTCAAATCGCTGTGCCATGTTCGCCATGTTGGTAAAATAAGGACTCAGTTTAAGCGCGACCGGAATTTTAATTTTTGATTTAACGGATTTCAAGATTTTCACGTACTCGGCTTCAATTTCAGCTGCCGGCTGATCGGGGTTCGTCGTAATCTTGTAAATATTGAGTTCAATCGCATCCGCTCCCGCTTGCTGCATCAACTCCGCGGTATCCGTCCAGCCGCCAAGCGTCGCGCCGTTCAAACTGGCGATCACGGGAATCGACACCGCTTTTTTTACGTTTTGAATGTACTCGAGGTAGCCTTCGGGATCCAAGTGAAACTGCGTGGGTTCCGGAAAAAAAGACTGTGCTTCGCTGAAAACATCTTTGTGGCTTGAAAGGTGATGGTTGAGTTCCAAATTTTCCATCCGAATTTGTTCTTCGAAAAGCGAATGAAGCACAATGGCGCCGGCCCCGCTGTCTTCTAAGTGGCGGATCGTGGCAATTTTTTCCGACAAGGGAGAAGCGCTCGGCACCAAAGGATTTTTAAGCGTCATGCCTAAATAATCGGCTGTTAAATCCATTATTTCACTTCCGCATTTTGAGGTTCCGGTTTTTTGGCCGAATTTTTCCGGAACGTCGCCAAATATTCATAGAAAGCCATTCTGAGCTGCAGTTCTTCGCTGGCTTCTTCCCACAAATAACGCGCCGTTTCGGGATGACTTTTGGCCAGCATTTTAAAACGGTTCTCCATATTCATGTACTGTTCAAGCGAGATTTTCTTTCCCGGCCGTTCCAGGATCAACGGATCCTGCCCCGCCTTCCCGCGTTCGGGATGATAACGGTAAAGGAGCCACCTGCCGGATTGTACCAGCGCCTTTTGGTTCTGCATGGCGGTGGTCATGTTAATGCCGTGTGCAATGCAATGGCTGTAAGCAATGATCAAAGAAGGTCCGTCATAGGCTTCGGCTTCTAAAAAGGCTTTGAGAGTATGTTCGTCCTTAGCACCCATCGCCACACTGGCTACATAGACGTTCCCATAAGTCATCGCAATCAGTCCCAAATCTTTTTTGGCCATCGCCTTGCCGTTTGCGGCAAACTTAGCGACGGCTGCTTTGGGTGTTGATTTAGACATCTGACCGCCCGTGTTGGAATAAACTTCTGTGTCGAGTACTAAAATATTAACGTTTTTACCGCTTGCGAGCACATGATCAAGTCCGCCGTAACCAATGTCATAAGCCCAGCCGTCACCGCCGATAATCCAAACACTCTTCTTCACCAGCATATCGGCGTGCGCGAGAAGCCGCTCGGCTTCTTTTTGTTTGGATTTTTTGAGTTGTTTCTTCAAAAGTTCCACGCGCTCGCGCTGTTCGTAAATGTCGGCTTCTGTTTTTTGCGGCGATTCAATGAGCGCATTCACCAAACCGGGTTCTATCGTGTTCCTGATGCGCAGCAAAAGTTCTATCGCAAAGCGCCTTTGCTGATCAATTGAAAGCCGCATTCCCAGACCGAATTCCGCGTTGTCTTCAAAAAGCGAGTTTGACCATGCCGGCCCGCGTCCGTCCGCATTATGCGTCCAGGGTGTGGTGGGCAGATTGCCGCCGTATATGGATGAGCAGCCCGTGGCGTTGGCGACCACCATCCGGTCGCCGAAAAGCTGTGTGGCTAATTTAATGTAAGGCGTCTCCCCGCAGCCTAAGCATGCGCTTGAAAATTCAAAAAGCGGCTGCTGCACTTGTTCCTGGCGAATTGACTCTGATTTAATGCGGCGGCGGTCAAGTTCGGGAAGTTGACTGAAGAAATCCCAGTTTTCCCGCTCGGTTTCCCGGATGGGAAGCTCTGCTTCCATGTTGATCGCTTTCAAACTGGTTTTCGATTTATTTTTCGCGGGACAAATGTCCACGCAAATCCCGCAGCCGGTGCAGTAATCGGTTGCGACTTGAATTGTGTAAGTGAGGTCTTTCCAATCAAGGTCTTTAGCCGGGCGGGATTTAAAAGTTTGGGGGGCCCCTTTGAGATGCTTGTCTTCATAGGCTTTCACGCGAATGACACCGTGCGGACAAACGAAAGCGCATTTACCGCACTGAATGCAAACGTCCGGGTCCCACACGGGGACTTCCTGCGTCAGGTTGCGCTGTTCCCATTTGGACGTACCGGTGGGATAAGTCCCGTCGATTGGAAACACGCCGACCGGAAGATCGTCCCCGCAGCCCTGAACAATGGTGCCCAACACTTCACGCACAAACGGGGGCGCTTCTTTAGGGATAGGCGGCGCAAAAGGCGTGCCATTGAGCGGCTGGCCGGCGGTATTCACTTCATGAAGATGCTGAAGCGCGCCGTGAACGGCTTTGAGATTACGGTCCACGATTTCCTGGCCCTTTTTACCGTAAGTTTTCCGAATGGATTCTTCGATCTCGCGTACGGCTTCATCAATCGGCATGATTTTTGAAATCGCAAAGAAACAAACCTGCATCACCGTATTAATTAAACTGCCGATACCGCTTTCTTTGGCCACTTTGTAGGCATCGATCACGTAAAACTTGGCGTTCTTTTCTTTAAGCTGTGCTTGGACTTTTCCCGGCAGGTACCGCCACACGTCATCGGGTCCGTAAATACTGTTAAGTAAAAACTTACCGTTGGGGAGCAAGTGCTTCAAAATGTCGTAGCGTTCAAAAAGCGTCCATTGATGGCAGCCGATAAAATGGGCCTGCGAAATCAAGTAAGGGGCGCGAATCACTTTGGGGCCGAAACGCAGGTGCGAGACCGTCGTGGCGCCGGACTTCCGGGAATCGTAAACAAAATACCCTTGAGCAGAACGTTTTTCATCATGCCCGATAATTTTAATGGAATTTTTGTTGGCGCCCACCGTGCCGTCAGAACCCAATCCGTAAAAAACCGCGCGGTAAGTGTCTTTGCTTTCAATGGAAAACTCCGGGTCATACGGGAGACTTAAATGCGTCACGTCATCGGTGATGCCGATGGTAAAACTTTTTTTGGGGTTGGCCTCTTTTAAATGATCAAAAATGCCTTTCACCATGCCGGGTGTAAATTCTTTGGAAGAAAGCCCATAGCGGCCGCCCACGACTTTGGGAAGGCAGTCAAATTTTTTCTCCCCATTCATTTGGTTTTCAGCCAACACGCTCAGACAATCCAAATAAAGCGGCTCACCGGGTGCGCCCGATTCTTTGGTGCGGTCAAGCACCGCAATGGTTCGAGCAGTTTTGGGCAGTACGCTTAAAAAGAAAGCCGAATCAAACGGCCGAAAGAGCCTGACTTTAACCACACCCACCTTCTCGCCTTGTGCTTGCAAGTGCTGAACGGTTTCCTCCGCTGTTTCACAGCCTGAGCCCATGAGCACGATCACGCGTTCTGCGGCACTGTCGCCCGCATACTCGAAAGGCGCATACGTGCGGCCGGTGAGCTTTGCAAATTCTTTCATGGCGCCGCTTACAATCCGGCTGCATTGGTCATAATAAGTGTTCACCGATTCTCTGGCCTGGAAATAAACATCCGGGTTTTGCGTGGTGCCGCGCATGACGGGATGGTCCGGTGAAAGCGCGCGCGCTTTATGGGCGTGCACCAAGTCCTCCGGAATCATTTGGCGAATAGTGTCATCTGGCAACACTTCAATTTTAGAAATTTCATGCGACGTCCTGAAACCGTCAAAGAAATGGACGAAAGGAATACGTGATTGAAGAGTCGCCGACTGGGCAATGAGGGCAAAATCCATGGCTTCCTGAACGGAAGCAGAGCATAAAAATGCAAATCCGGTAGAACGGGCTGCCATCACGTCGCTATGATCGCCAAAAATTGAAAGCGCTTGAACGGCAAGCGAGCGGGCTGCCACGTGAAAGACTGTAGGTGTGAGTTCGCCCGCAATCTTATACATATTAGGAATCATGAGAAGCAGGCCTTGGGAGGCCGTAAACGTGGTGGCAAGTGAACCGGCCTGGAGCGCGCCGTGAATGGCGCCTGCAGCGCCGCCTTCACTTTGCATTTCAACAACGGTAGGCGAACTGCCCCAAATGTTCTTGGTTTCTTGCGACTCCCACAAATCAGCCCATTCACCCATCGGGGATGACGGTGTAATGGGATAAATGGCGATCACTTCGTTGGTGCGGTAAGCCACGTAGGCGGCCGCTTCGTTGCCATCAATCATTGTGTGTTCTTTACTCACCACAACCTCGCTGGGGGTTAATGCCTCTGAAATATATTACCCAATTCCCTGCTAAAAGATTGTGACCGCTATCACAGATTATAATAATAATTAATGCTGCGAGGCGTTAATTTAATCAGAATTCAGGCGTCATTGCCGCTGATCTAGGATGTGTCATTCCACTATGAATCTTGTGTCACTCTCGCGAAGACGGGAATCTAAGTACGCGCGAGCGCGAAATGCGCTTTGACCTTAGGGAACAGAAGAAACACAATAAAGCAGAAAGACAGGAGCCCGGCAAGGGTACGGGACGGCAGAATATCAAGCGGAATTTCGATGTCTAAAAACGCTTTCCAATAAAGCACAATGCACAAAAAATCCATGCCGATGGAAATCAGGCGTGCCGCATCTTGTAAACGCAAAACGTAAACCGCGTTCAATATATAGACGGCCCAAAAGGCCGCCCAAAAAACCATGTCAAAACCGGCTGAAAATCCGCGGATCCAAAGGGCGGTGATGACGGGTGTAAACGCAAGCGTCCCCAAAACGAGTTTCAGGATGCCGATTGCCCAGATAATAAGGTGCCAAGTGTCTTTGACCATGTCACTATAGTTTTACGTCTCATGTGACCGGGACTTTAGTTGAGTTACCTAGTACTTCCGGAACAAATACAAATTTTGTCCTTACATCCTCACCGCATGAGCGGTTTCAAGCAGCAGGTTGTTTAAATAAACTTCCCGGCCCTGTGAATCAATGAAGAAAATATCGGCTAAGTAGCGGCCGTATTTATCCGAGCGTGAACTTGTAAGAATAATTTGGGAGACGGCGGCGATACGCTTCTTGACAAAATCGGCGGCTTGTTTGCCTGCTTTGGTATCCATTTCGGGTGCGTCAATGCCACGCAGTCTCAGGTACTGGCGCGTGCGTGTGTTAAAACCCAAATCCACAATCACAAGCAGTGTGTCACCGTCTACAACCTTCTCTACCGTGGCTTGGTAGGTGTAGAGGGCATCGCTCGTCACATCCTTTTTTTGGAGTTGATAGGAGCCGCTTGCGGTTTTGACAGACTGAATGACGTCGCCTGCTTTAAAGCGCTTGCGGGTAAACTCATCCGCATCGCGCGAGCAAGCAAAACCCAAGTCAATCAGTAACAGACCGGCCTCAGCCGGTTGCGCTGCTTTAGGTGTTAAGATGCGGTAAGTGTAAAGTGTGCCGCGTACGGGTGTCAAGAGTTCGGGCGGAGCGGTTGGATGAATGACTTTTTTGCGGCGGACTTCGGCTTTGACAAGCCGCCTGAGTGCTTTGATGCTGAGGTCCTCGCGCACGATTATGTTTTCAAGCTGTTTGCGCTTGGCTTGATCCCTGACGGGCATCAATTCCACATAATGCGACCAATCCAAAATACTCGACGTCGAGTATTTTGGATTTGAAAGATAAAAAGTTCTCATCCGCTGAAGGTTGTGGACCGAAAAACCTTTGCCCAAATCTTTTGTCAAATCATTTGAGAGTTTTTTGAGGAGACCCGTACCGTGCGTGGCGCGCACATTGCCGGCTTGCTCGACTTGAACGATTCTGCGTCCGATTTCCCAGTAAGCCGTGACCTGTGCCTGGCGCGCACCCTGGGCAATGCGCACAATGTCTGTCACAAGCAAACGGTAACGGTTAAGCGCAGGTGTTTTCATTTCCGACAGGGGTGATTTTACAGCCTGACACAGTTGAATTCAAGGTCTGCGGGGATCTGGAGGCGTTGCTGTGAGTGCCGTGCTGCCAGCATGGTACCAGCAGTAATGCCTCCGATTTATCCTGTTTATTTTAGTAGTATGCCTGTTTCTCTTTATCAGACAGTTTTAATCCTCGCATTTTTTTATCGTTATTATACAATTACGATCAGGAGGTTGTTGAATCATGCTGATATTTATTGATGAAAGCTGGCAAATTAGCGATCGCAATCCTGATAAAAAAGTGGGTGTATTGTCGGCGGTAGCGATTCGCAGCACGGATTTTAATGAATATTCACGACAGTTATGGAACTTTAAGGTCAAACACCTTGGAAACCGGTGTGGAGATGTTGAAATAAAAGGGTCAACCATTTTCAAGAAATATTTTCTGAGACTTGAGTGGAAAGGGATTAGAAGTCATCAACTAAATCTTGCGCGAGATGTCTTCGATTACGCCAGTACACATGGAGCAAAAGCATTTGCTTCAATCGTTCTCGATGATAATGAAGTAGATTTGTCTTGTGCTGATTCGAAGCAACTTGAAAGACCTTTTTTCTTCCTTTTTGAACGAATCAATACTTACATGGAAGAAAATTATCCTGACTTAATGGCAAGTTTAATCTTTGATGATAGAGGTATTACTCAAAATGAACGTATCTCGAAATCCGTAAGTAATTTCTTTCACCTTAGTAATATTGGCAAAAGTTTTGACCGCATTATCAAAGCACCTTTTTTTGCAATTTCTTCAGAGAATGTAGGAATTCAAATTGCTGATATGATAGGGCATGTTATTGCGCGAAGATCAACTGGTGATGAAAAAATACTTGATGAGTTCTGGCAAAAAACAAAACAATTAGAATATAAAAGCAAAAAAGAAATTGAAGCTGATGGCAAGTCATTCCATCTTTTTGGGTTTAAGATTGCCAGAAACCATCGGCAGGGCTCAAATGAGAACGAGACCGGCGGTTTAAGCAACTGAGAACAGCTACTTAAACCAATAGCACGACCAGAAAGTCGCGCACCGATCTCAATGAGAATTATAGCTAACTGAATTATCGGTTGCAAGTTTTAAAACCCTTAGTCGTCCCCCTCCCAAGTATATAATCTAATTATAAGCTGTAAACGTACTCTCCTAGGGCGTTTCTGCACCTTGTAATTTCAATTCTAATTCCGGGGACATCATACTTATTTGGAATTAAGTCTCGTGTCCCGAATGGCACTGACTTAAGGTCTTTTGGTGTCATCCTACTATGAATAATTGCGTCAATAATTATTTTACTGTTGCTGCTTTCTGAGTCCCCGGAGGGGACTTGGTTTTAAACATCAGTTTTCAAAAGGCCTTGTGACCAGTCTACTATTGAGTGCGTCCGTTAGGACCGACTAAAATAAAATTC
>Ga0210019_1002580_pt1 | contig 17481 bp, 21 predicted proteins | sample CryGeyCG2114_020_2_FD_183969 | JGI IMG/M metagenome (GOLD analysis project Ga0210019, IMG submission 183969) | Groundwater microbial communities from aquifer - Crystal Geyser CG11_big_fil_rev_8/21/14_0.20 (SPAdes) (version 2) | ecosystem: Environmental > Aquatic > Deep subsurface > Groundwater ...
TAGTCACCATCTGATTCTACGTTTGTCTGAGCAAAATGAACAACACCATCATCTTTGAAAATTTGAATTATTACTGGATAGCCTTCAACATGATTTGCAATGTTACCTTCAACATATGCCCATGGTAGCTTATTGTCTTCAGGTGAATGGAAAAACACAGTTGTTTTTTCAAGTGCAATTATTCCATTTAGTGGAATTATTTCAGTTTGTGGTGAATGTGTATGACCGTTGATCATTACTTGACCAGAATGAGGATGTGCAAGTACATAGTCAGTAGAGAACGATAAGAGCATAGTCAAAGCCAAAACACTTGAAAGCAAAACAATTTTGTTCATACCAGAACCAAGAAAAAACAGTAATTTAAGAATTCTTCAAAGAGCGTCAATTATAGATTTTAAATTCTCTGGTAGATCTGGCAGTTCGGTATGGCTTTCGTTGTTTTGAAGAATTTCAGGCCCTATGCGTCTAACGCGTTGAGTTCCAATCAGAGTATCGATATTTCTCTGGATGTCTTTCTCAGACAATATTGTCTTTAGTTTTTCAGTCACTGTTGCTTCATTTTCATATTTTTTTATCCCATATTGAACAAGAATGGTTTTTTCTTCAGACGAAAACTCTGCCATAGTTTTGATGAACAACTTATGGCTAAGAATCTTTGGTTGATTAAAGCCGTTTGAATATAGGACAAAACCATAAAAATCAGATTCCATATCAACATCCACAAGACCAACTACATTTACAATTGTTCTTCCAAAGTAAATAGAATGACTGATCTCATTTAGTTAATTGTACCAAAAATATTTGTGTTTAATCTAAATTCTTTGTAAATGATTGTGCAGATTGTTCAAATCCCAAATAATTGTAGAACTGATGAGAGGCTATTCTTTGATTGACAGATTCCAATCTAATCCGATGGCATTTTTTCTCTTTAGCAAGAGCAATACAGGAATTGATGAGTCTTTTACCTATTCCTTGATTTTGGTACGATTCAAAGACAACTAATTCTGGAATATACATCTCCAAAGTAGTATGATTGAGTCTTGGCAAAAACATAACACTAACCATGCCAACAATTTTTGTATCGTCGATTTCTGCAACAAGTATTGTTTTGTCTGAATCTTTGGCATATTTTTTGACTAGTTTTCTAAAGGTGTCAACATCAGAATCTGTTTGTGGTTTTGGACGCCCAAGATCATACAATAATCCAAGAATTATAGGAATGTCATTATCAAAAGCCTCTCGAATAATCACATCTACCATAGTATAGTGTACCTTCTATTCTATAAGAGATGTGCCTTAGTTTTGATCGATAAAGAGATGATCCGACGATTGACTACAAAATTGGATAAAAATAGACGCAGACAGATGTAAAAATAAAATTTTTGTTTAAATCATTTAATGCAAGATAATGATTAAAAAGTAATGCAAAAAGACAGATTATCTGAATGGTTTGTCCCAAAATTTGGTTCTCAGAATTTTAGATTATCAATAGGGATTTTATTTCTACCATACACTGGAATGGTGATATCCTTTGCCATATGGGGTTCGCTTTCAGTAGAATCTAGTTTTGATAGGATAGTGTCTATTAGTTTACTCTATTTTTTTGCAATCGGTATATCAGCACATTGCCTTGATGCATTAGGAAGTAAGAAAAAGCCTTGGGGGGACGATATATCACGATCAAAGCTTTGGTCAGCAGCAATAATTTCCTTAATCATATCTTTTTCTATTGGCTTGTATTATATTTTTTTAGATTCTTGGTTATTATTTCCAATAGGAATAATGGAAGGGTTTTTTCTTTTTGCATATAATCTTGAATTATTTCGTGGTAAATTTCACAACAATTTATCATTTGTAATTTCCTGGGGAATTTTACCTGTTTTTGCGGGAGCTGCAATTCAATCTAATTCCATAACTGTTGAAACCATAATATTTTCTGCAGTTGCTGGTCTTGTAAGTTATATTTTGATTATTACATCTAGAAAGTATAAAGAACTAAAACGACAAAATGCGAATTATGAAACATATTACAAAAGAGAAGCAGTTCTTAAGATTGTAAGTTCTGTTGTGATATTTAGCACAATCTGTTTTATTACTTTAAGGTACCTTTAATTCATTAAAACACGAAAGTATTGTATGAAGGTATTTTCCGAAGATTTGCTAAACAAAATATTAGATGCCCCAGTAGGTAAGGTAATTTCTGTTCTTAGAGATATCCATGATTGTGATATCAAACTTGAAGTAATTGAACAAAACACAGTACTACCTAACCAATTTGTGAGAAAAGTATCAATTACGGCACATGGATTTCCAGTAATAAAAGCTAACGTAAAATTTGACTCTACTGTGTTACCTGAAGTAATCATGGCTGAACTTTTAAAGAAAAAACAAGGTGTTGGTGATATTCTTAATGCAAATAACATCAATACAACTAGAAATATTATTTCTTTGAATCGTAATCATGACAAGAATAAAGTGACAAGAGAATATGAAATTATTCATAATGGAATAATTTGGTTTACCATAATAGAAGAAATAAGGCTAGATAATCTTGGTTCCGATAACAATAGCTGAAGAGCTCCATGTCAAATCTTGCGTGTGTATTTTTAGTCCATAATTTTTCATAGTCTCTTCGTATTCTCTTACCCAATTAGTGGTTCTTATTAGATTAGGGAGATCAACAAAGACCTGTTTCCAACTAGGGATAAAAAATCCTATCAAAAAAAGTACTTTAAAATAAAAATTCCAGAGTTTTTGTATAAATTTATTTTTTGGATATGTAAAATCATGTAAAATTATTTTTCCACCTTCATTAAGATGATCAATGCAATTTTTGACAAGAATGTCAGATGTGCAATATTTTGGTAAGTATGACGCAGTAATACAATCAAATTTTTTTCCTAGACTAAGTTTTTCTGCATCTTGATTTACAAAAGAAATTTTTTGAGATGAAATTAATTTTTCTTTTGCTTTTTCAAGATAGTTTTTGGTAATATCTACACCTGTAATTTCTGCATAGGGAAGTTTTTCTGCAATTTGTTTTGTAAGGATACCAGTACCACAAGCAAGATCTAATACAGTTTTTTCAGTAGATAATTGTTCTAGAATTTTATGTTTCCAAAAACTATCTTTTCCAAAAGTAGTATAGTTTACTATTCTATCATATGAATTAGAAGTATTGTTAAAAAATACCGGAACAAGATCTTTGGGTTTTTCTTTAATCATGAAATTTATCGGATGTTTTATTTAATGTAGTTTGTGAGTTAAATCCATCATCAGGTTACCAGAATGGGTATAACCGACAAATATCACATATCCAAATCCTACAAGAAACATCCCAACAGCAATTCCAATACGACATTTTGACTTGTCATTGCATACAATACTAGAAGAGAGTTATGCAAAAAATAACATCTTACAATTGTAAAGTGTACATGTTAAGTATCAAAATAGCATATACCTTATGTGTCTTCAATAGTAGTTGCAAAAAAATCACTGGTGATCATTACATTTGTATTATTTTCATTAATTTTTCTTGGAATAGTTTTTTCACTTGGAACTGCTTTTACAATTGAAGACAAAGAGCATACAACATATCTTTCATGGATTGTAATTGCGTATGTCGCAGGTCTTTCAATGATTGTTCTTCCATGTACACTACCGCTCGTCTTCATTATTGTTCCACTAAGTATGGGACAAGGTTACAAGAAAGGATTGACGATGGCATTACTTTTTGGTTTGGGGTTAACAATCACTATAGCATCTTATGGAATTGCAATTGCTGCAATAGGACAAAGTGCTTCATTAGATCAGGCATCAACTGTAATGTTTTTAATTGCAGGGATTGCAGCTTTTGTCTTTGGATTGTCGCAGTTAAAACTAATTTCTCTTAGATTGCCATCATATTCAGGTACACCAAAGTTCATACAAAAACGTGGAGAGTTTGTAAAATCATTTTTCATGGGACTATTACTTGGAAACGCAGGTGTGGGTTGTCCAAATCCATTATTTTACTGGCTTTTAATTTACATTGCAGGAACTGGAAGTATAGAGGTTGGCGCGTCATTAGGAGTTGTACATGGAGTAGGAAGAGCAATTCCTTTGATTCTAATGTCAGTATTAGCAGTAATTGGAATCAATGCAACCAAGAGCCTTACACTCAAAAGAGAGTCAATTGAAAGGGCATCCGGATGGATGTTGATTGTGATTGGCTCATTTTTGATAATTAACGGATTACCAGAAGGTCATGAATGGTATGAAGAAACATTTGTGCATCAAGGGTGGAACAATCTAATTGACATGACTCCAATTCCATCAGAGTTTGGAATGGAAGAGCACTCTCACGATCATGCACACGTTGAAGGTGTAAATTTCAAAATGTTTTACACAGCTTTGTTGGCAGTACTGATATTGAGTCCAATTTTTGTACAGTCTGTTCGAAGAATTAGGGAGATTAATGCATGAAAGACCCTGTATGCGGAATGGAGGTAGGAGAGAAAGGAGAAGCATTGACTCATAATGGAAAAGAATATCGATTTTGTTGTGCTAGTTGCAGATGGGCATTTGAGAATAATCCAGAACAGTTTGAAAATGAGTCATAAAATAGAAATTCTGACAACACCGTCTTGTGGTAATTGTAAAGTGGTAGAAGAAATGTTAGATGAGATGAATGTATCGTATCAAGTAATTGATGTTACAGAAAAACCAGAATATTTGGAAAAGTATCCAATATTCACTGCACCAGGAGTTGTCATTGATGATAAGCTAGAATTTACAGGTATTCCAAAAAAACAAGAGTTGTTTGAAAAGTTATCATAGATTTGAAGTTTAGTTTTCTTCTTTTGCTTTTTCTATAATGGACTCAATTCTACCTTTGTTTTTCTCTTTGTATTGAGTTTTGCAAGTATTACAACAAAAGAATCTCTCAAAATTTGCAAACTTGAAGACATGTGGTTTGTCACTTATTGGTCCATCACACAAATCACATTTCATTTTTACAGACATGCCTGATTTCAAATCTACATCAGGAGACTCATGACAATCACAGGTTTGGATCTGTTTCTTTTGCTTATCAACAATATTGGTAGAATCAATTACAGGTGAGACGGATTTGATCAATCCAATATTTACCAGTCTTTGATATCTAGCCTGAACTGTAGGTGTGCTAATGTCAAGTTCCCTGGCAATTTGTCTGAACGACTTTCGTCCATCTTCTTGGAGAGAGGTCACTATTCCAATATCTACATCATCTAGCTCATGAGGCATGATATACTTTGGTGATTGCATATTTATGAACTCAACTTTACAAATGTAAAACTATAGCAAGCGCTAATCATGAATGCTTGAATCTCTTTTAGGTACAAAAATGAGTCACATGGACTTGCCCATCGTTTTGGAGCTAAAAATGAACGCAAAAATGAATCAAGTAATGATTCTAGGTGTTATATCTAACAAAGACCACGTTTTTGCATTCCTTTGTTACATGTTGATTCAGTGATTCCACCATTAACAGAATCATCAACGAATCCTGCATATTGTGAAACTCTAGTATCTCCTGAAAACTCACCAAATGAACTATCTAAAAATCCATTTACATCTGAAGTTGTTCCATCATTAAAAGTCAAAGTAACACCATAAGATGTAATTCCAATAATTTCACCATTGCTAATTGCCGGACCTCCAGAATCTCCAGAAGCTGAATTGACTTCAGAAGAACCTAATCCTAAATCATTATTGTTAAAGAAGAACCCAAATGCATCATTACTAGAAAGTCCATTATCAAAATCATATTGTAGAACAGAACCTGGAACAAAGTGTGCTTTTGCCTTTAATCCCAACGCCTTAAGCATTGTATCTGCAACATCATCATATTGATTTTCTCCATTGCGTTTATCTCCAAATGGAAGAATATCACCATCAAATCCATTTCCTGAACGACCATAGCCAACTTTGTCTACTATTGCACCTACATCATCAGAACCATCTCTATCAATTTGATATCTTGTAATATCAGAAGATGGTGCAGAAGCTAATTTCAAAACTGCTACATCATTTCCTTTAAGAACATCACCGTTCCATTTGTTGTGGATTTTGGTTGCAGTTGCATCGATTGTAATTGTCTCAGTTCCTAAATCACCTTCAAAAGTTACAGTTCCAGATTGTAACACGTTATTTCCAAAATCATCACTCACACAATGAGCAGCAGTTAGGATATGTTCACCAGTCCAAAGAAGACCTCCTGTACATCCAAAAACTCCATCTGAACGAGTCAAAATTAAAAGTCCTGCACCATCAAGTGCACCGCCTGAATTAGTCAAATAATCAGTAGGATCACCATATGTTGTGTATAATGGCTGAACTACTGCACGAAGGTTTTCAGTCTCAATTATAGTTTGTGTAAATTGACCAACTTTGATTTTAGCAATATCAGGAACATGAGCAGGCAATTCTACAGCATTTGCATGTAAGGAACCTGAAATAGTACTGAAGAACAAAATTGATATTGTAAACCCAGTAAGGATGGATGCTTTATTCAATGATGTTTACTTTGAAAATCAGAATTTAAGATTTACGCATATAGAATATTTTTTATCATCAGTCAACATTACAATCAAATCGGTTAAAGTTTGAACCATCATTGAAAAATAGTAAAAGGATTTGAACCATTCAAGTCTGAATAGCCACAGGGACTCTACCACCATTTCGGAGAATAAAATGGACGCAGATAGACGTGATTTTAGCTATTTACTTTCAACAACATTTGAGCAAGGTCAGTACCAATCTTTTTTACTTGTTGCTCCTGTTTTTGATCTTTCATAGTTCCATCCAAATTGAAAGCTTCATGGGCTTTTGATATTGCTACTTGATTTGGAATTACCATTACGCCTATATTTTCAAGAATTGCACGAACGTGAACCAATCCTTGTAGTCCACCTAATCCACCAGGTGATGCACTCATCAGTCCTGCCACTTTATTTTTAAAACAAGCCAATGGTAATTCACCATCACTTTGCCGTGATACCCAATCAATGGTATTTTTGAGAACGCCAGAAATTGAACTGTTGTACTCTGGAGATGAAATAAGTAATCCGTGATGAGCAAGCATTATGTCTTTTAATTTACGTGCACTAGATGGTAGTCCATCTTTTATTTCTAAATCTCCATCATAAATTGGCATTTGAAAATCACGTAGATCAATTATAGTTACATCAGCATCTGCTTCTCTTGCTCCAATAGATGCTATTTTGATTAATTTTTTATTAAAAGAGTCAGTGCGAGTACTTCCTGCAAATGCAAGAATTTTTGGTTTTACCATTTAATGATTTCACTATATGTTATTTAACAAGTTTTCTTGTGTTTGAATCACACATCTCATTGAATTTTGCCAACATTTTTGCATACGAACCCATTGCCATGTGAATAAATTGATCAGATGATTTTATCATGGATAATCTAGTCTGTACATAGTCATGCCCATATTTAGAACTCAGATCAATCCAATCTTGGTATGACTTACTTATCGATTCTAGATACTTGTCAAAATTCCTTAAAGCCTCTTGAGAAATACCTAACTTATCAAAAAACTCTTTTTGTGAGATATAACATGTACCAAACATATCATCAATTGAGTGAAGATATGCTGTATAAAGATCAGAATATTGTTGGACATTTAACGGAAGCTGGCATTCCATTTTTTTAACTATCTCAGATGTTCTGTTTTTCATAATATCACAGATTGAAATCTCAGATTCATCACTAGTATTTGACAAGGTTATACAATACACTTGTCGAGATAAAAACATTTTCCGAATTTGGAATTTATAAAATATCTAACTGCAAGATAGTTTGTTTCTCATTTCTTTTTGGATTTTTCTTTTCGCCATTGGACAACCCAACTATCAAGCTGTTTCAAAATTTTTCCAAGATCATGTGTTTGCTTTGTTATGCTGTATTCTACACGTATAGGTACTTGAGCATAAATTTTTTTGTAATCAGACCATGTACTTCAAGATCACGTAGTCTTTCAGATAGTACAGTATTACTAATCAGTGGTATGGCTTTTTTTATTTCATTGAATCATGTAGATTCGCTTTCTGAAAGTTTTTTTAAAAATAATTTTAATATCTGAAATTTTTGGGTCCAGCCCTCCTTTTTGGGAACAGAAATGGGCCCACAGGGATTTGAACCCTGGATTTTCGCCGTGTAAGGGCGACGTCATAACCGATCTGGACCATGAGCCCAGAAACCTACCTTGTTAAAAACCATTTAAACTTTGAGACAAGTAAGAATCTAGAAATTTGATAGAAAACAAAGAAAACCATGAACGTTTTTGATTTTTTTTCCAGTCCAATTGGGTTAGGTCATGTAACTCGAGATATCGCAATTGCAAATGATTTTGAAAATATTTCAACGAATTTTGTAACAGGAAGCGGCGCTGCACGTATTCTTGAAAAAATGAATTTCAAAGTTCAAGATGTGTACAATCCACCTTCTTTTATTATCGAGAATGGTACACTAAAGAATCCAGCAAAGTGGTTGTGGAATTATTATCAATATTACAGAGATTGTAAAAATATCTCAGAGAAGATTATTCAAAAAGACAATCCTGTATTAGTGATTAGCGATGAAGATTTTGCATCACTGACTGTTGCGCAAAGCATGAAGATTCCAACTGTGTTAATTACAGATGTGCTAGAGACTCACTTTACAAAGGGATTGACATCATTTATTGAAAAAAAGATGAACAAATCAATGCAAGAGATCATACAAAAATGCGATATTGTGATTTTTCCTGAAAATGGAGATAACACAGACAACATCAAAAGAGTAGGTCCAATAGTAAGACAAACAAATCTTACAAGAGAAGAACTACGTAGGAAATTTTCATTTGATAAAAACACCATAGTTATTTCCATTGGAGGAACAAATGCAGGGGTATTTCTAATTGAAAAAGCACTAGAAGTTATTTCAAAAATGAATCAAGATGTAGAAATAGTTCTAGTGTCGGGACCGGCAGTGGATAAAAAATTTGAAAACGTTAGAAATTTAGGTTTTGTTGATAACTTGCATGAGATAATTTTTGCAGCAGATTTGGTGATTTCTTTGGCAGGAAAATCAACCATAGATGAGGCTAATGCATATGGAACACCTGCAATATTCATACCAATTAAAGGCCATTTTGAGCAAGAGGATAATGCAAAAGAGCAAGGATTTGTCTTTGAGGATATCAATAGACTGGATGAATTGATTGTAAAAAAACTAGAAGAAAAGAGAACTCCTGCAAACACAGATGGTGCTAAGATTGCATCAGAGATTATAAGAAAATTCATGAATGAATAATCAAATGCTTAATAGAAGGCCGTTTGGTTTTGTTAAGGTACTATGACTAAGCTGGTAGTTGCCAAATTTGGCGGTAGTGCAATAGGTCCAGATGGCAAGACCATTTCTAAAATTATTCAGCGAATTACAGATTTGAAAAAAGATTCCAAGGTTATTGCAGTTTTTTCAGCCCCACTGACAATTGTTAATGGAAAAAAGCGTTCGCTAACTGATGTTGTTTTAGAGCAAGGAGATAATGCAATAAATGGAATAAAGCCATCTCTAGATACTGTAAAGTCAACATATCAGAAAATTCTAGAGTTGGTAGATTCTAAAAACAAGGAAAATTGTGAAAATGCAATCAATTCCCATCTTCGATTATCTCAAAAAGCACTAGATGAGGCATTTGAGAAAAAAGAATTTGCAGATGAGATACGATCTCAGGCACTGGCATTCTCAGGAGAAGTTTTGATGTCACACGTAATGAACCACATCCTAAGAAGCAACGGCATAAAGGCAGACGCAATAGAGTTTGAGAACTGGCCAATCATCACTGATAATAACATAGAATTTACAAATTTTCTAGCGACAGAATCCAGATCAAAGATGGACAAGATTGCGGAATTAGTTGAAGATAATGATGTTGTTACCATTGGTGGATTTATTGGAAAAACAGCAGATGGTGTAACTACTACATATGAGCGTGGAGGCTCAGACAGGACAGCTGCAGATCTTGGAATACTGTTTCATAAAAAATATGAAACCAGCATAGATTTTGAAAAAGACAGTGCAGTAGTTTCAGCAGATCCTAAAGTTGTAGAGTCAGACTTGAGAGAAGTGGTTCAGCTATCATACAATGAAGCAAGGTTAGCTGGAATGTTTGGAATGAAAATACTGGATCCAATTGCGATAAAAGAGATTGTAGAAAATGGGGTTGACATACCAATTACAATTACAAATATGCAAAATCCAGAAAAAATAACTACAATAAAGAGAGTGTTAGAGGAGCAGGAAGGACATCCGATAAAAATAGTTACAGGAAAAGAAAACTGTGCTATTTTCAGAACTGAAACAAATGCTATTCAGAAATTACTAACATCATTAGAAATAGACAAGCATTACAGTGAATTTGTAATATTGTCACCATTTACCAAAGATGGAATAGAATTTTCTAGAATATTGTTCTTGGATGGAGAATATGTAAAAAGAAATGAAAAATATCTGTTAGGGTTTGATGCACTTGCCACGATCACATACAACAGAGGAGTCATCACATTAATTGGAGACGAGATGTGGAGAGTACAACAAGTTGCATCAAGAACTAGTGCAAAGATTGGTGAATCAGGATTAAACATCTTAAACATGGATGCACAAGAAGAAACATCACGAATAATTATTGTGGTAGAAGACACTCAAGACAACATTAGAAAAGCCATCAAAGCAATACATCAAGAGATTTCAAAGATTAATTTTGTTTAGTGTAAAAATGGCGTTACGGGCTTTCACCTGTAAATCGCCAACATGGGTTTGTTCTTGGACCATTATCTAGAGTTAGTCCGGCGTTACCCAAAACACGCGATAATATACATTAGAATTTCTAGTATTTAGACATGATCTATATAGAGATCTTAGATACGCTCAGCTACATACCAGCAAACAATTCCAATGCCAATAATTGCGTACCATTTGAAGTTGTTTTTGTTCATGAAAATGTTGGCTGAGCCTAATTCCTCATCTTTGAATGCGTGAAGACGAATCTTTCTCATTTCAAATGCCTGACCAACCAAGCCTATTACTAAAAAGGCAATTCCTGCAGAACCCAAAATCCACTCCATACAGTAATTCATTATTAATCAGATATGTAGTTTCAGATGTCAAACTGAGCGTAAAAGATAATTCTTTAAATTAGCATGGTTTTTTTCGTCTCCTATGCAAGAAGTTGGTAAGATATGGATGAATGGAAAACTAGTACCATTCAAAGACGCCAAGGTTCACGTACTTACTCACGCATTGCATTATTCAACATCAATTTTTGAAGGGATTAGGTGTTATGACACACCAAATGGTTCAGCAATTTTCAGATTACCAGAACATGTTGATAGATTTTTCAAATCTGCAAAACTATATTCGATGAAGATGCAATTCTCAAAACAAGTAATTTCAGATGCGATTGCAAAGACTGTAAAGACTAGTGGACTCAAAGAAGCATACATCAGACCATTGGCGTATTATGGTTACGGAACAATGGGGTTAACTCCAACCGGAAATAAAGTAGATGTTTCAATATCATGTTGGGAATGGAAGATGGGAGAATCAAAGGCTGGTAAGTTTTCAGGAGCCAAATGCAAAGTATCAAGTTGGATTAAAATTGATTCAAGATCACAACCAATGCAAGCAAAAGCTGCATCAAACTATGCAAATGCAGCACTTGCAAGAATGGAGGCATTAGATAATGGGTATGATGAGGCAATCATGTTAAACTCACGTGGTAAAATTGCAGAAGGTAGTGCAGAGAATATCTTTATTGTTAAAGACGACATAATTCAAACTCCTCCACTTTCAGCAGGAGGGTTGGAAGGAATTACCAGAGATAGTGTTATTCAAATCATTGAAGAAAATGGTGGAGTCGTAGTTGAGCGAGATCTAGAACGAGATGATCTCTATACAGCTGATGAGATATTCATGACAGGCACTGCAGCAGAAGTAAAATCAGTATCTTATGTAGATAAAGTAAAGATTGGAAACGGCAACATAGGAAACATTACAAAAGCACTACAAAAATCATTTAATGATGTAGTCATGGGCAAAGATGAAAGATTTTTGCCATGGTTGACATTTATCTGAGATTACAAGAAGTTTTTTACCCGCAAAAAGGACTAGAAATTATGGATTCGTGCTCTACTGGAGACGCACAAGAGATCTGCTGGTTTTGCAGAAAGGGACGTCATGATGATTGTATGAAGGAGATTCCCACACAAGGAAAATCAGATGGTCCACATGACTGTACTTTTGATACAAAACTCATTCCGTGCAAATGTCAGCATTAAACAATTAATATCAAATATAGCTTGAAGTGAAAAATTCTATGAATTACAATAAAGAGTTTTGGGATAAATATGCAGAGGAAAATGAAGAAAAATACAACGAGGAATTTGCAAAATTTACAAAAGATTTAGCTACTTCTTTGCGCTGCACAAGTGTTTTAGAGATTGGCTGTGGGACAGGAATCGACTTGAGAATGTTTCCAGAATCATTTCAAATTCATGGGGTTGATCTTAATGATCATGCTTTAGATATTGCAAAAGAGAAACTACCTATAGCAGATTTCAAAAAAGCATCAATTACTGAATTGCCATTTGAAGATTCTTCAATAGATTTTGTGTTTACGCATGGATTAATGAATTATCTAGATGATGCAACACTAGAAAAAGGAATTTCGGAGATACACAGAGTTGCTGGAAAATACATTATGAATTGTGAAAAATTTGAAGAGACAGAAAAGCAAATAGATGAAAATCAGAAATTTCGTAATATGCAAAGCAGATGGCAAAACTACAATGTTAGATTTGTAAGCAACGTGGATATGCATGAGGACATAGAGCCAGGTAAACCAAGATTCACATTATTAAAAAAACTATAATTTTATTTTGATCGAAGTTTACTTTCAATGGATAATATTTTAGGTAAAATTATTGTAAATGTTGTCGGATTGTTGGTTACATTAATTTCTCCTTGATGTTGCTCTATTATGTTTTTACAGCTTGCCAAACCCAAGCCAGTGCCCTTTTGTTTGGTAGTAAAGAGTGGCTCAAATATTTTGCTCATATTTTCCTCTGAAATTCCATCTCCAGAATCAATGAATTGTATAATTGCCAAGTTATTTTTTTCAGATATTTTAATTTCAATTTTTCCTCCCTCATACATTGCTTGAATTGCATTTATGATTATATTGGTAAACACAGCATCAAGTTTGGTTGTATCACAGTCAACTGTGACATCCTTTTCGGAAACAGTGACTTTAACATTATTAGGGATGTTTACTTTGTCTATTGAACTTTGAACCAGTTCTTTTAGTGAGACATTTGTCAAGTTGAGTGGAGAGTTTCTTACATAATCCAACACATCGTCAACTTGATGAGAAATTCTATCAATACTCTTTTCAATCAAATCAATACGCTTGGTAACATTAGGATCAGAAATTTTTGTTTCTTGAGGAGTTTGTTTGATTAAATCTATGGACATTTTCATCACTGATAATGGATTTCTCAAGTCATGTGCAAGACGTCCTGATAATTCCCCAATGGCAGATAATCTTTCAGATTTTAGAATTTCATACATTTTTTCTTTGACAAGATTTTCAAGATTGTCTCTTTGTTCAATTAGTTCATCAGTTCTCATTTTAACAAGACGTGAAAGATTCTTGTTGATTGTGATTATAATAGCTGTAAAAACTGCCATTATGACTACAATTCCCAGTATAAGACTTTGAGCAGACAAATTTTCATCTGGTTCTACAAAGATAGCATCGACCAATGAGATCAGAATAACCATATATACAATTGCCAATGTAAGTGGAATTCCAAATTTACTAATTGTCTCAAATTGTACACGTTCAGAGAAGAACATAACCTTATTTTCAGAAGATGGCAAGTTTGCAATATTCAAACGAATATGAAAAGCAAAAATTAACAGAACATAACTATAGACATACAGTAAATCAACTGGATGTCCATCATAGTATGAGCCATCTAATTCTGAAAATAAGAAAAATATATCAGAAATATTGGAAATAATAAATCCAAATAAAATCAACATCCAAGGAAAATTAGCTGTTCTTTTTGTGAGATATAATATTCCCACCATGGCAGGAACTACTTGAATTGATGATAATACAGGATATGCAAGAGCAATTGCTGTTGAAAATGCATCCTCACCTTCCATGTCATCATATGCTGCCAAAATAGGTGGTACCAAAAATGAAAACGATAATCCGATTGCAAACAACCAGACTTTTTTATTGATTGATTTTAGAACTGGTTGTAGTGAAATAAGCAAAAATACGATCATAAATGGATATGCACCTATATAGAAAATGTCAGCTTCTGATGGGAATGGTTCACCTTCCCATATGTGATCATACATTTGCCAAATTTGCTCAGCTATAAACCAAAATGCTGCACCGATTGAAAAAAGAAAAAATGCTTTTGCTTGAAAGTGTTTTTGTTTGCGCAATTTTACTGTAAGAATGGTAGCATATGCAGTTAAGACACCAGGAATGATTGCGTATGTAGGAATAGATATCCACATGAACTGCTCATCATCAAGAAACGGTCTTAGTTGGTAAAGTACAGTAAATCCAATTAAAACTCCAATGAGTATAACTAAAACGCGTTTATTATCATTTAGTTGTTGATTAATCAAGTTAGGTTCAGTCATGTTTTGATCATCTTAATTTCATAAATTTTGACAGATATACGTTTTCAGGTAATGGCAATTGCATTTTATCTTAAAAGTATTGACAAAATTAATAGTTAATTTATCATCTGTAATAATTAGAACTTACGTAGACTTTAATAGTAAAGTATGAGTGTATTATATTGGGCATGGGAAAAACAGTACTAGTTGTAGAAGATGATTTAGATTTAATTGGGATTTACAGAGAAATTTTAGAATTATATGACTTTGATGTGAAAACTGCAGTAAATGGTAAGGAAGGAGTTGAGAAATTTATAGAGTGCAAACCATCTTTAGTAATTATGGATGGAGATATGCCAATACTTGATGGTTATCAAGCATTCAAACAGATTAAAGAAACAGACAAAGACGCAAATGTTGTAATTGTTACAGGATTTTCAGAGTTTGAGCCAAAAAATGTAGAGGCAATCAAACAAGGACTGATCAAAGTAATTTCAAAACCATTAGGTGTTGACGAATTGATTGCTTTGGCAAAAAAATATTCTGAGATCAGCGTATAATATAGATTATTTAGTAAAATTTCATGAAAACGGGTCTAGTGGGATTCGGACCCACGACAACCGGATTAAGAGTCCGGTGCGCTACCTGGCTGCGCCATAGACCCAACACAAACGATAAGCCTAGAGTTATTATTAATCTTAAGATTTTAAAATAAATGAAAATTTAGTTTTGTGCTTTAGCTTCAATTTCATTGTACTTTTCAATAATTGCAGTAAGTGCAGTTGAAACTGGAACGTCATTCATCTTTTTCTTTTCAGCTAAAAGTTTTTGGTATGCATCTAGTGTGATGTACACTGGAATTGAACCGTTTCCTTCTAGTAATCCTCTAACGTTGTATAGAGCAGTTTCCATTCCTTTCTCAGCAGATTTTGCGAACTTTGCTTTATCCAAAATTGCTCCTAGTGGACCAAATGGCATTTCATAGTCTACTGACATTGTTACTCTGGTGAGATTATTGCCTAGTGCTTTGAATTCATTTGTGATTTGCCATTTTTTGAATGGACCTTCAATCTGTTTTGCGCTGATTTTCTCATTTCTAATGAATTCAGTCGTCTCACAATCCCACTCTAAACGTTTACCGCTAAAGTCACCGATAATTCTAAAGGTTGTACCAACACCCATTCCTTCTTTAATATCCATAGGAACTACTGTCATGCCTACTGTATCGTTTTTGATTTGGTCAGAAACGTGTTCTGGTCTTGCAAAGTAGGTAAAAACACTATCTACAGGTGTTTTAATGTCGATTGATTTTGTAACGAGGGTCAACGATTGGGTTTCTTGCCAATAAGGATTTAAAGGTTTTGAAGATTTCCCACATAAATTAACTTACAATATATTCATCGAATCTTAATCATGTTTTGATGAAGAAAATGCGATCATTTTTTCTGATCTTTGTTTTGATTTTTTCGTTTTATTCAGGACTTGATTCGGTGTATGCGCATTCTATGTTTAACTCTGCTGAGCAGTTTTACGGAGGGTACAGGGTTCAGGTAGCTACAACACCAGAGTTTCCACAAATTGATGAACCATCCCAATTTTTGTTAAGAGTCACTGACGAGGATTATGTAGAAGTGGACAGATTCACTATGGGAATCAGAGTGTTCTATAATGATCAGCAAGTAGATGCAATTATTCCCACATCTGTAGAGAGCGGACATTGGGATTTTGATTATGTTTGGAGAAATACAGGAAACCATATTGTAAAGATTGATTTGTATGACATGCCAGGAACAGATGGAATTCTAACTTATACGTTTAACATGGGAACACAAAGCCCATTTGGGATAGTATTCATTGGTGCAATTACTACAGGTGCTTTTGTATTTTTGGGTGTCATGTTGTACATCTATGTACCTAGAATTTCTAAAAAATCTAAGTAGTTATTGGTTTAGAAGATTTTGAAATTCTAAATGCAAATAATACAGTCAACAGTACCATAGCAAATAACCATATTCCAATTCCCAGATGAATTGCAACTAGTACCGCATGAAGTTTTGTATCAATTACTAATGCACCAAGGGTAATTTGTGTAACTACTAGTGCAGATGCAAGTGAACTTGTAATTTTTATTTTCAAGTCAGCATTTTTGTTAATTAGACTGGCAATCATTGTTGCAATTATTAACATTCCAGTTGTTGCCGCAACTAATCTATGAGTCCATTCAATAAAATATTCTTCAGAAGGCATTACACCATTTGGACATAATGGCCATTCAGGACAAGTCAGTCCAAGCCCAGCAGCTGAAATGTATCCTCCAATGAACATTAGAGAGTACAGAACAATCAACGCCGTTAACGCAAGATATTGAATTGCCAAAACTTCTCAATTCTAGTTTACGGTTATGATACCAGTCATCCAAGGATGAACCATGCAGTAATATGGATATTCACCAGGTTCATCAAGAGTTACAGAGAATGTACCACCTGCCATAAACAGACTACTATCAAAGATTCCATCAGGAGCTCCGGGTAATCCACTTGTTACAGTGTGAGCTGCAGAGTCATCATTTGACCAAGTAATTTCTTCACCTGCCGAAACTGAGACGCTAAATGGGATATAGCATGAATTTGTTTCATCACATCCAGGTACGCCAGATCCTTCTGGTATAGAAATTACTCCATCATATTCAACTGGTGCTGCTTCAACAACTGGTTCTGGTGTGGTTACTTCTTTAACTGGTTCTGGTGT
>Ga0210019_1002584_pt1 | contig 17462 bp, 13 predicted proteins | sample CryGeyCG2114_020_2_FD_183969 | JGI IMG/M metagenome (GOLD analysis project Ga0210019, IMG submission 183969) | Groundwater microbial communities from aquifer - Crystal Geyser CG11_big_fil_rev_8/21/14_0.20 (SPAdes) (version 2) | ecosystem: Environmental > Aquatic > Deep subsurface > Groundwater ...
AACATAGCACGCGTTACTTTGTGACCAATAGCGCCATCCTCCATAGTGTCATGAAGAATACCAGCAATAATAATATTCTCAGGCGCGCCAGCGCGAGCCAAGATAAGCCCAACAGTTAAAGGATGAGTTATATAGGGAATATCCTTACCTTTGCGTTTTTGTTTTTGATATATCTCATGAGTTTTAATCGCGAACTTTATCGCCTTAAATATATTAGGGCTAAAAATTAAATAATCTTCCATATAATTTTCTCCTTTTTAAAATTAAAAAAGCAGCTAAGAGATTTAATCCGTACGACTAACACGAATGAAATCTCCCAACCGCTTTTTGCGATTAGTCATTTATACCATATGGCTTTCCGCAGATTTCCCAGATTGCCTTTTTGCGCAAGACTTGAGCAAAAGATATAAACGGCCCGAATTAGATGCACGAGCTACATATTGATTTGTTAAGTACACTTACAGTGTAGCATATCCACAGGAAAAGTCAACCCCCCTTAGTATCCATTTAAGATAATAACTTCTGAATATCCTCCTGGCTGAACTCTTTTTTAAAATCAATCAGCTTTGGATGCTTTATACTACGCAACTCCGCGTCATAAGTCGCCATTATGCTCCTAGCTCTTTTTTGATACACCAGCCAATTTTTCTGCGAAGCAAATTCATTAAAACAATTCACAAACTCATCCTTATTCAGCATCTTGCCTAATTTTTTAGATTCCTTTTCAATCTCTCCAGCTAGACCAGCCTCAAAAGCGCCGATTATCAATAAAATTTCCTCATACATATAATTTCTGGTAAAATCTTTCCTGTAAACTTTGGTTTCTTCTCTTGTTTCCAAAAACTTTCCTGCTAATTGATTGATCATTTTCGGATCCATCGCCGCGATCCGCATTACCTTTTTAAAATCACCTTCAACCCTGATAAAATACTTTCTTACCTTTTTGCCGATTTCGCTGTTTTCCACCATTGCCAGCTCTTTCGCCATATCCACAGAAATAACATACTCTTTCGGTAGTATCGCGCCAGACTTAGAATCAATAATTTTGCCCGTTTTATTGGGTTTTATTCCATCCCCAAATTGGGTGATGGCTATAAAATAATCAACGAAACAACTTCTGACACTGTTTTTACCCTTTTCCCCACTTTCTTCTCCAACCCCTTAACACTTTCCAAAAAAACCTTCTCCACCTCACTCAAAGTTTTTTCCTGATATTTTTTATATTCCAATTCAGCTTTATCAATCGCTTTTTCGTGGCTCACGCTTCCGGCATCAGATAACAACTTCTCGCCAGTTGCTGATAAAATATTATCCAGTTGCTTGATATAATCCTTCATATACATAGGATTGCGCTTCATTGCCTGAATTTCCGCGAAATCAAAATATCCTGAAACTAAATTATTCAAAATTTTTAATTCTTTTTCCGTTAAATAATTTTTTGCAATTGCAATATCTTTTTTAACTACTCCGCCTTTTGAAAAAGTCAGCAATCCCATAAACGGCTTTCCAGCATTGGCGCGCTCAGCAATCACTTCAGAGGCAGTATGACCATGAGCCGCGTAATGCAGTTTATTTTGCACAATCTTAAAAAATTCTATTGATTCGGAGGACTTTGGATTATAATCCTGACTGGTCGCGTACAAATCAAGCACTTGGCGATATAAAACTTTTTCACTACTGCGAATATCACGAATGCGATCAAGAAGTTCATACCAATATTTTCCGCCACCCAAATTCTTCAATCTATCGTCATTCATTGTAAAACCTTTGATAATATACTCCTTCAATCGAGCTGTCGCCCATTGGCGAAAATGTGTCCCTCTTTGGGATTTGACTCGGTATCCAACTGATATAATAACATCTAAATTGTAGTAGTTGGTCGGTTTTGTAGAAAAATCGGAATTTCCGATTTTTCTTATTGAATTTACTTCTTGTAACTCTTTTTCAGCATAAATGTTTAAAATATGTTCATTAATAGTCGAGCGGCTTTTCCCAAAAAGTTCCGCCATTTGGTCAATCGAAAGCCATACGGTCTCACCCTCAACGCGCACCTCAATATTAGGCGCCCGGTCCGCGCCTTCATAGATAATTATCTCGCCGGAATTATTGTTATTTTTTATATTATTTTTCATTTATAATATAACAATACTCCAAAACCACCCAAAAATCAACCCAAAAAACCTCACTACCGGTAGTGAGGTTTTGACACCCAATCATCATTCATGGCTCTTCAGCCGCTTTTTCAATTCTTCAGTAACCTTGCTTAAATCAACAACCTCTTGAATGCCATTTTCCATATCCCGAATAATAATAGTATCATCAAGCAACTCTTTTTGACCAAGAATAACAGTATAAGGAACCTTAAGCTTATCAGCCAACTCAAGCTGCTGCTTAAGCCCTGATTTTGAAAAATTCACACGCGTTTGTATACCTGACTCACGCAATACCTCAAACAATTTAAAAATGCGCTTTGCCGCCTCCTCCCCAAGCTGAGCCAAAAATACCTGAGGTTTTTTTACAGGAGCCTTATCCTTACCAGATTGCCTAATCGCCTCAATCACCCTTTCAAACCCAAACGCCATACCAACACCAGCAGTAGGCCTACCACCAATTGCCTCAATAAGACCATCATACCTTCCGCCACCGCCAATTGCCTGAACCAATGGCTCTGGCTTTGGCACAAAATCAGGCGCAACCTCTAGAGAAATTTCATCGCAAGGACGCGTAATAACAGGCATAACCTCAAACGCGGTACGATTATAATAATCCAAACCACGCACAATATATGGATTCAACTCATAAGGAACCTCTGACTCATCCAAATACTCAAGCACCCGGACAAAATGCTGTTTTGAATCATCATCAATATGATCAATAAGCTGAGGCGCTGACTGAGTCAAATCCTGACATCCTGTTTCCTTGCAATCCAGCAAACGAAGAGTATTTTTTGTAAGCCGAGTTTTGCAATCATCACACAAAAGACGGCGCTTAGATTTATAATACTCTTTTAGAATTTTAATATACTCTTGACGCGACTCGCTCTGGCCTAAACTATTTATCTGAATAACAACATCAAGCCCAAGCTTTTTGCAAAAAAGATAAGAAAGAAAAATTATTTCAGCATCAGCAACAGGATTTTCATCCCCTAAAATTTCAAAATCAAGCTGATGAAACTGCCTATACCTGCCAGCCTGAGGTCTATCATATCTGAACAAAGGACCTAAACTATATAACTTAACTGGCTGAGGCCGATTAAGCATACCATGCTCAATATATGCTCGAGCTATGCCTGGCGTAAATTCGGGCCTCATAGAAATACTATCTCCGCTTCTATCTTGAAAACTAAACATTTCCTTTGTAACAATATCAGTGTGCTCACCTGTTGTGCGCTTGTAAAGCGAAGTTTGCTCTAAAATAGGAGTTTCAATCTGGCCATATCCATAATCAGAAAAAAGCTCATGCGCTACATTGCGCGCGTACTGCCAATATTTCATGTGCTCAGGCAGAATATCTTTAAACCCACGCAAAAGCGAAAGCGATTTTGATGTTTTCTTTATTTTTTCAACCTGCTTTGATTGTTTCTTTTTTACCATAGTATCTATACTGTCATTAAAATTCAAAATCAACATGATCTAAAATGCCAGCCCTGTCAATTGGCCAGCCCCGTATCCAGGCCTTTCCAATAATATATTCTTTTTTCAAAGGCCCAAATCTGCGCGAATCCAAACTCGCTGTGCGATTGTCCCCAAGCACGAAAAATTCATTTGCTTCCAAAGCCATATCTATATCTCCGAATGTTTTTACATATTCAGGAATATACTGCTCTTTAAGCATTATGCCTTCTGTATTTTCAGAATTATAAATAGTTACTTCCCCGCCAGAGACAACTACTCTTTCTCCGGGAAGGCCGATAACGCGCTTTATGAAAAACTGGCTAGGGTCTTCTGGATATTTGAACACAATAACATCCCCGCGCTCTGTAGAATTGAACCGATAACTGATTTCATCAACAATCAAATATTCATGATTATAATAAGTCGGCTCCATGGATGCGCCATTCACGTAAAACGGCTTTATTAAAAAATACCTAACCGGAATAATGATTGCCAAAGATATGAGCGTGATTTTTATCAGCTCACCAATAAACGCCAAAGCTCCGCCCTCTGATACTTCAGGGGCTTCTTGCATCATTTTATCTATTTCAGTAAGTTGCGTTTTTTCTTCTTCCATAAGCGTGATTATAACAGAAATTTGATAAATTGCAAGCTGAGCGGGCTTTGTTGAATTTTTTTTAATTCTCCAAATGGTGGGCATACGTGGGTTCGAACCACGGACCTCTGCGATGTGAACGCAGCGCTCTAACCAACTGAGCTATATGCCCATGATTTACTAAATACAAAGTATCTTGTATAATAATAGCATTATCAAGCACTCTATTTCAATAAATACGCGAAAAGCGCGGTAAATTTACCATATTCATGCAAAAGAGCAAACATATAGATTTCTTAAGCAAAGAAACATACAAAAAAGATCAAATACAGCAATTCTGCAGACCAAGCAAGAGTTTTTTTACTGCAAAAAAAATCATACCAATCATGATCGTGTTTGTGTTATTTTTGGCCTTTACGTACACAACAAGAGCAGTAATCTCATCTGACACAATATCAGAACAATTCGGCAACGTATCAGTGGTTGAACAATTAAAGCATTTAGCTTCAGCCGAAGACAGGATGATACAAGGCCAAGAACAAGGAAGAATAAACATTCTTTTGCTTGGCATTGGCGGAGAAAATCATGAAGGAGGAAATTTGACTGACACAATTATTGTGGCAAGCATTGATAATAAAAATAACAAACTAGGAATGCTCTCCATCCCCCGCGACCTTGTTGTTCCAATAGAAGGAGTAGGATGGCAGAAAATAAACGCGGCCCACGCTTATGGAATAGCCCTGGACAAAAATAAAAAACCACAATCCGGATCAACGCTCGCGACAAAAACTATTGAAAGCGTTACCAATCTTCCAATCCACTATTACATAAAAATTGATTTTGACGGATTCGTGAAAATTATAAACGCGCTCGGCGGAATTAGAGTTGAAGTTCCTGCGAGCTTTACTGATTATGAATATCCAGATGAAAATTATGGATATGAACCAGTGCACTTTGACGCTGGATGGCAGAACTTAAGCGGAGATGAAGCGCTCAAATACGTGAGATCCCGCCATGGCACATCTGGAGAAGGAAGCGATTTCGCGCGAGCCCTAAGGCAACAGCAGATTATCGCGGCTCTTCAAGCGCGCGTGCTTGCCATGTCAACTCTTTTGAACCCAAATAAAATTCTCGCGATAGCTGATATCATAGGCAAGCACGTTGAAACCAATATGCAGATATGGGAATTAATGCGATTGTATGATATAAGCAAATCAGTGGATCTGCAAAACATAAATCATATTGTATTAGACACTAGCAAAAGCGGGCTTTTGGTTGTTGACCAAAATGAGGAAGGAACCTATCTTCTTCGGCCTAGCTTGGGTGCTACTGATTTTTCCCAAATACAGCAAACCGCGCAAAATCTTGTTTCTGAAAACACTCAAACAAACCCAATAAAGACAACGGAAAAAAACATAGAAACAAAACTAAAAGTAGCCATTCAGAACGGCACAGACCACGAAGGATTAGCAGCCCAAACCGCTGACAAAATTCGCAATCTTTCTATTGTGATTTCTGATATTTCAAACGCGAGCCAAAAAGGATATGAAAAAACAGTTATTTACGCTTTATCTGAAAACGCAATGGAACAAGCGCAAAAAATACGCGAAATTCTTAACGCGAATATATCCCCTACTATTCCAGAATTCTTAAAAAAAGAAAATGTTGATGTTATTATTATTGTTGGAGAGGATAATGTATGAATATAGCGAAAGCAGTTATAGTTGGAAGAAGCAATGTTGGAAAATCTTCTTTGTTCAATAAAATTATTGAGCAAAGGCGGGCTTTGGTTTTGCCTGAGGCAGGCACCACGCGAGATGTGCTGGAAGCAGAGGTTCATTGGAGAGCTCAGCAATTTATTCTAGTTGATACAGGAGGGCTAGACCCTTTAAAAACTGATACTTATCATGACTCTATTATCTCGCACGCTATTAGCGCAATGAAAAAAGCAGATATTATTTTATTCTTGGTTGATGTTACTGTTGGATTAATTGATGAGGATAGGCGCATTTCCAGAGAATTGCGCAAATCAGGAAAGAAAATTCTTTTGGTTGTAAATAAATGCGACAACGAGCGCCGAAGAATTCATGCTAAAGAATTTGTTTCTCTTGGGTTTGAACAATATTCAATATCAAGCACTAATGGATCTGGAATTGGGGATCTTTTAGACGCGATTCTAAAAGCATTGCCAAATTCTCTAGAAAAATCAATTGCTTCTGAAATAACGCTTGCTTTGATTGGAAAACCAAATGTTGGAAAATCATCCATCCTAAACAGCATTGCAGGAGAAGAGCGCATGATTGTTTCGGAAAAGCCGCACACAACCCGGGACTCACAGGACATATCTATCAGCTATAAAGATACGCAATATACTGTAATTGACACTGCTGGCATTAGGCGAAAAACAGATAAAAATGATGAGATTGAGGAATTAAGCATTAACAAATCAATATCAGCAATTGACCGCTCTGATGTTGTTGCTTTGATTGTTGATATTTCAAAGGAAATGACAAGCCAAGACAAGAGATTAGCACGCGAGATTGAAGATAAAGCAAAAGGGCTTTTTGTGGTAGCTAATAAATGGGATTTAATTCCAGAAAAAGACGAGGCAACTTTAAATAAATACACTAACTATATTAACGCGAATTTTCCGAATTTAGCTTGGGCTCCAATTGTGTTCACAAGCGCGAAAGACAATAAACGGATAAAGGAAATTTTGGTTCTGGCAAAAGACATTAGCCAAAACTTGAAGCGCGAAATCACGCTTAATGCCTTAGATAAGTTTTTAAAGTCATGCATAAAAAAACGCAAGCCAACTATTGGAAAAGGAACTAGAAGGCCTCGCCTTCTTCTGCTTAAGCAGGTTAGAAGCAATCCGCCGGTGTTTGTGCTTGAAATTCCAAATAAGACAAATCTTGGCATATCATACCAACAATTTTTAACTAATTCTTTGCGGGAAAAATTTGATTTTGAGGGCGTGCCTTTAACTTTAGTGGTAAAAGAGCGGGAATTGAAAAAAGATGAAATGAATATCTCCCCGCCAAAACGTAAGCGCCTCACTCATAGACATAGGAGGATATAAATATGAAACTAATAATCGGCCTGGGAAATCCAGGTGAACAATATAAAAACCAAAGGCATAACACTGGCTTTCGCGCGCTAGACGAATTAGCAGACAAAAAATCATTCAAACAAAATGACAAATTCAACGCGCTTATTTCCGACTCAAAGATTGGCAAATCAAAAGTAATTCTTGCAAAACCGCTTACATTTATGAATAACTCAGGAGACGCAGTCGGAAAAATCGCGCGGTTCTATAAAATAAAAAAGCAAGATATTTTGATTATCTTTGATGATATTGATTTAATGATTGGCACTTTGCGATTAAGGCAAGAAGGATCTTCCGGAGGACATAGAGGCATGGAAAGTGTAATTGCCAGGCTCAAGACGGAAAAAATCGCTCGCCTAAAAATCGGCATTGCTGAAAAAAAGGCAGGTAAACAGCGCGTCTCAAGCGAAGATTACATTCTCAAGCCTGCAAGCAAAGACGCAGAAAAAATTCTCAAAAAATCTTTAAAACAAGTTCCTGATATTGTTGAAGAATGGCTCGTCGGCGAGACGAAAACAACTATTTCCCTCTAAAATAAACCTGTCAGGTACCTGACGGGTTTATTTAATAATCGGCTCATACGGCCCGCCTGCAACGCTGTAGCACTGCGGGCAGGTGTGAGCCGATTATTTGTTGAATACATCGTATCCTTTTATACCACTTCAAGGCGAACCCGCAAGATAAGACGATTCTTGAGTTCCTCCCACGCACCTGCTTGTAGCGCAGGGTTAGCTGTCAAAAGACAACCAATCCTAACTTTGTGTCCATCGCAGGTAGGAGGGGTTCCCACTTTGAACAGACTACAAGCAGATGCGTAAGAAGAACGGATAAGAATATTATCATATTCATCTTGCACTTGTCAACTCAAGAATTTTGCGCTAGAATATAAACAAATTTAATCTTTGTATGGAGCAACCAGAAACTCCTCCGGATATTTCGGAGGCTATTGCGCGTATTGCGGAAAAATTAAAAAACAAGCAAAAAATCACCATAAAAACGCCCACTAATCCCATTACTCAAGGGTTTTTGCTTTCTCAGATTATTATACATAGCGATCTGTCTAAATCGTGTATTTTATTTTTGGTAAAAGATGATATTGCAAAACTCGGCATTATAACCAGCATAAAACACTGGACAAAAAACGAAAAAAAGATGCCCTTACACCCCACTTTGTCCACAACCGCGCTCGCGGATATAAAAGACAATAAGGCCTGCTTAGTTATCCTCACCCAAGAAGAAGCAAAACAAAATTTGCCATCTAAAAAAACTTTTGAAGCGCATACTATCAACCTGAAAAAAGCGCAAAAACTTTCAAAAGAACATTTGTTGAAAAAATTAGTTGATAGCGGATATACTTTAGAACGCACTGCCCAAGAAAGCGGAATTGCTTCCAGCCGAGGAAGTATTGTTGATATATGTACTCTGGAAAGCAGGCATATCATACGGGTTGATTTTGATGATGAAATAATTGAGAGCATCAAAACTATCACGCAAGACAAAAAGCTGGAAACAAAAGAAGTTGCCCAAACAAGAATCATTCCCTACTCACTTGATCATATAGAACACAACAGCCACGGGTTCGCTCCGGAAAGCGGCAGGTTCGCTCCCGAAAGCGGCAGGTTCGCTCCCAGCGGACTTGTCGCTGGCTCAGATGATCCGAAAAGCGACCCTGCCGCTGAGATTGGGAGCGACAAGGCCGCGAGCGAAAGACGGGCGGCCGCGGGAAAAAGCGGCAGGTTCGCTCCCAGCGGACTTGTCGCTGGCTCAACTGGCGCAAAAAGCGACCCTGCCGCTGAGATTGGGAGCGACAAGACCGCGGATTCGGAAAACGACAAGGCCGCGATCAAAAAGGCCACTTATAGAGTCCAGCTCAATGAATATAATCCAAAAATCAAGCATATTATTTGCGATCCATTTCCACGCGAATATGATATTGAAACATGCTTCACGCAAAAAGACGCGCAACTGCTGGCAAAACTTTCTCAGCCAGCGCATGATGTTCGCGCGAAACACGCGCTTCCTTCATTCATAAAAAATCTCCAAATAGGAGATTATGTGGTGCACCTTGACCATGGAATCGCGCGTTTTGAAGGAATGGTTGAGCAAAAAATCGGAAATATTACGCGCGAATATTTCAAGCTATGCTATGCCCAGGAAGATGCCTTGTTCCTTCCGGTTACTTCCGCGGAAAAAATGGAAAAATATATTGGAGACCCAAATCCAACGCTCAATAGATTATCAAGCAATAGCTGGGGCAAGCAGTTGAGCAAAGCAAGCTTAGATACTCTGCACCATGCACGCGAACTTTTAAACACTCAGGCAAAACGGCAACTCTCAAAAGCAATTGAAATTCCGCGCGCCAAGAACATTGAAAATGATTTGGCAAAAACATTCGCGTATGATGAAACAGAAGATCAAAAAAAAGTTATTGAAACAATTTATCATGACCTAGAGCAGGACACTCCAATGGACAGGCTTGTTTGTGGGGACGTTGGATTCGGAAAAACAGAAGTCGCTATCCGTGCCTCGGCAAAAGTCGCTTTAGAAGGGTTCCAAGTCGCGGTTCTATCTCCTACTACTATTTTGACCCAGCAGCATATTGATACTTTTACGGACAGATTAAAGCACACTCCCTTGAAAGTCGCGTCCCTCTCTAGATTTCAATCTAAGCAAGAACAGCAAGAAGTGATTGAAAATTTAGGCAAAGGAAAAATTGATATTATAATAGGCACGCACCGCATTCTTTCTCAAGACGTGAAATTTAAAAACTTAGGATTGATTGTGGTTGATGAAGAACAGCGATTCGGCGTAAGCCATAAAGAACAGCTTAAAAAATTGCGAAGCCAGTCCCATGTTCTTACTTTGACCGCAACCCCTATCCCCCGCACTCTTCATTTGGCAGTCAGCGGAGTAAGGGCTATTTCAAATATTACTACTCCTCCATGTGGCAGAAAGCCGATTGAGACCATTATTGAGCCATACAATCAAAAGCATATTGCTAGCGCGATTCAAGAAGAAATAAAACGCAAAGGACAAGTATATTATTTATATAATAAAGTTGAAACCATGCATCTTAAAAAACAGGAATTGCAGGAATTGCTTCCTAAAATTCGGATTGGCATGCTCCATGGGCAAATGCCAGAGCAAGAAATGGCAAAACAGATGCACGCGTTTGATAAGAAAAAAATTGATGTTTTAGTTTGCTCCACTATTATTGAAAACGGGGTTGATCTTCCGAATGTGAACACTTTGATTATTGATAATGCAACGCAATTCGGGCTTTCCCAATTGCACCAGATCCGCGGAAGAATCGGCCGTGGAAAACGGCAGGCATATGCTTATTTTTTCTTTAGAAGGCAAAAGCTCACAGGAGAAGCTGAAAAGCGATTAAATGCTTTAGAAGCTGCAAAAGAGCTTGGAAGCGGGTTTGATATTGCGCAAGCTGACATGGAAATCCGCGGAGTTGGCAATGTGCTTGGAAAATCCCAGCATGGCCATGTTAAGTCAATTGGATTGGGATTATATCTGCGCTTGCTGAATAATGCTGTTGAAGAAATTAAATCCGGCACTCCTAGTGAAATGCTTTCTGAGATCAGTGTTGACTTGCCTATTGAAGCGCGCATTCCGAAATTCTTTGAGCCAGACAAGCAGAAACGTATTGAAATGTATCATCAATGGGCTTTGCTTGATTCTATTGATGACCTAAATGAGGCAAAGGATAAATTGCTTGCCCAAGGCGCTCTGCCTAAACCAATTGAAAATCTGTTCTATATTCTTGGCTTGAAAATTCTTGGCATAAAAGCTGGCATTGAAGCTATTGATACTGCGTACGCGTCTCAGACCTCGCCTGATCAATATGTTATTTTGCGCACTCATCATCCAACTGATCCAAAAACATTTGCCAAGATGCTAGAGATTTGCCAGCACTGGCAATATGGCACTGATGAGATTAAAGTTTTGAAAAAAGATATGGGAGCTGACTGGATGAAGAAGCTTGAAAAAAGCATAAAGGTGCTATTATAAAAAGGTGAGACCTTTTGAAAAGGTCTCACCTTTTTATAACACCTTTTTATAAACAAAAAGAAAAGGCATCCAGATTAAATGATTCTATCTGAATGCCTAAAAAAGATGATTATGGTATAATTTACTTTACCCCCTTCACTCCTTTAGAAGAAGAAAAAAGATACAACTGGCGCGAAGGGTGAGATTCTTTTTCAACTACCTGAAGTTCCGGTGGAGTATAATTTTCATCATACTCTTTCCAATTATCAAATATCTGATGATTGTTTCGCCCATCTTCAAGCGCTTTAACAGCGCTCAAGATGAGCCCGAAACTCCGAGTCCGAAGAAATTTTTGGAATTTCTGCATATTATCAATTCCAAATTTTTCTCGAAGCCCATTGTTCTTCCTCACGAGATTACAGAGATTTTCAATCTCTTGCGTCTTGCGAGGATTTCTTTGCCCTTGTATTTCTATCATATTTACCTCCCCAGAAAATATGATAAATTAGGGTAAAATTTAAAAAAACTACCCATATTATACCAAAAACATCAAAAATGTCAATATCTAATCAAAACCAAAACACAAAATATTACCTAGGATTCGCCAAAATCCCGTGCATTGGGCCTGTTAAATTCAAACAATTGCAAAAGTGCTTCCCTACTTTAGAGCAGGCATGGAACGCGCCCATGCACACGCTTTCTGAACTTGGATTTTCCCAAAACAACATTTCCGAATTCATACGCTTGCGCCAAGAGATAAATCTGGATCAAGAAATAGAAGCCCTTGAAAAAGAAAACATCACGCTTTTGACAATAGAAGACGAGAACTATCCAAAACTTCTCAAAGAAATTTACGATCCTCCATTCGTTCTTTTCTACCGCGGAACATTGCCAACAGACAATGAATTTTTAGTCGCGATTGTTGGTTCGCGCAAATATTCTAATTATGGAAAACAAATATCCAACTCAATCGCGCGAGAACTCGCGGAAAACGGCATTATAGTAGTAAGCGGACTTGCCTTAGGAATCGACGCAATGGCTCACCAGGCTGCCTTGGATTGCCAAGCAAAAACAATCGCAGTGCTTGGCTGTGGCATTGAAAAATCAAATATCTATCCGGTTCATAACCGCATGCTCGCGGATAAAATAATCGCCACTAACGGATGCGTTATGTCAGAGCATCCAATCGGCACACCCCCATATAAATCAAACTTTCCGCAACGCAATAGAATTATATCAGGACTATCATTAGGAACATTAATTATTGAAGCAGCGCTAAAAAGCGGAGCGCTAATTACAGCCAGATTCGCGTTAGAACAGAACCGCGAAGTATTTGCCGTGCCCGGGTCAATCACAAGCTTAACAAGCGAAGGAACAAATAATCTCATTAAAATGGGAGCGCGTCCCACCACTTGCGGACAAGATATTTTAGATGCCTTGAATTTAAAACAAGCAACTGACTATATAGCGACCCAGAAAATCACAGCAGACAGCAAGGATGAAGCAAAATTATTAGAGCATCTCTCGCGCGAGCCAAAACATATTGACGAGCTAGGGCGCTTGACTAAAATGCCTTCAAGCGCTATAAATGCAACATTAACGCTTATGGAAATGAAAGGCAAAGTAAGGCACTTAGGTGCCATGAAATATGTGCTGGCGCGATAAATATATGCAAATCTCAACATCTCAAAAACTCTCTCTCCTTTCCGCTATATTCGTGGCATCGCTCATTGCCGCGAATTTGCTTGGCGTGAAAATAACTACCCTGCTCGGCATAAGCGTATCAGTGGGAATTTTCGCGTATCCAATTACATTTTTGATTACTGACTCCATAGAAGAGGTATTCGGCAAAAAACCAGCAACACATCTTATGTACAGCGCTTTAATCGCGCAGATTCTGGTATTCATCATCATAGTCATTGCCATAAAGCTCCCTTCATCAGAAAGATACGAATTCAATGATGAGTATGTTATTATATTTTCAAGTTCTTTGCGCATTATTATCGCGAGCATTATAGCGTTCTTCTTAAGCCAGACCCATGATATCTGGGCGTTCAATTTCTGGAAAAAACAAACCAATGGCAAATTCCTTTGGTTGAGAAATAACTTATCAACAATCGCAAGCCAATTTCTTGATACTACCATTTTCATGTTTATCGCGTTCTATAATATCAGCCCCAAGTTTGATAGCGCGTTCATCTTCTCTTTAATCATTCCCTACTTGCTATTCAAAGTCGCATTCGCTTTAATTGACACGCCTCTTGTATATGCCTTGGTGTGGTGGCTTAAAAAGGATAAACATGACTAAATCATTCAAACCATATTACAACGCTGTTGCCTATCTTGAGTGCTTGGCCTCATCAAGCCATGATACAGCATACATGAAAACTCATTCAGCGCATCCAGAGCAGTATGTGGAGCGCACCAGAGAATTTATAAACCGCCTTGGCCACACGGACCAGGGTTTTCGTTTTATTCATGTGGCAGGCACTTCAGGCAAAGGATCCACTGTAGCGTATCTGCATAACATATTACACAAGGCAGGATATCGCGTGGGCTCATTCACTTCTCCTTATTGCACCACTTCCATTGAAAAAATCAAGGTTGATAAAAAATTCATTGACCCGATTGTGTTCGCGAAACTGGTTGATAAAGTAAAGCCCGTGATCGCGGACATGGACAAGGATTATATTTATGGCAGGCCATCATACTTTGAAATATTTTTTGGATTATCGCTCCTGTATTTCAAAAAAATGAAATGCGACTTTGTGATTCTGGAAGTTGGCTGTGGTGGCAGATACGATGCCGGTAATATCATAGAAAAATCCATTTCAGCAATCACGAATATCGGGCTTGATCATACGCATCTTTTAGGAAAAACCTTGCCTAAAATCGCCAAAGAAAAGGCAGGCATTATAAAGCCGAACACTAATCTGTTTACGACTGAACGACGAGAAAGCATTCTGAAAATTTTTAAAACAATTTGCAAACAAAAGCACACCACATTTCATAAAGTTCTCCCCTCTGCAAAAGTGGCACCCTCTCTCATTTCCCCCCTTGTACTCAGGGGGGGATTAAGGGGGGGTTGCGTGGATGACGGAAAATTCCAATCAGCAAACCAAGCCCTTGCTAGCGCAATCGCCAAACATCTAAATATCAAAAACGACATCATAGACCACGCAATCAAGACAACTGAATTGCCTCCCTGCCGATTTGAAATCATGCAAAAAAATCCTCTAGTGATTCTGGATGGCGCACATAATCCAGATAAGATAAAAAGCGTTGTCCACAACCTGAAACATTTGACATGTGCTACACTATATACTATCTTTGCTGCTAGCGACACAAAAGACGCGAAAGAAATGTTGCGCATATTGCTTCCGCATACAGATGAAATCATATTTACCAAATTCAAAACTTCAAATCGCGATTCGTTTACTCCAGAGCAATTATCCAAATTCGCTGGAAAATTCAAAAATAAATCAATAGAGCATAACTCGCTAAAGGCGCTAAAACAGACAATCACGAAATTGCGCCCGCAAGACGCTTTATTGATTACCGGCTCACTGTATCTCACCGGCGAACTGCGAAAATATTGGATTTCGGAAAACAAAATATTAATTAATAGAGAAACATGTCAAACCTCGTAATTGTAGAATCACCTACCAAAGCAAAAACCATTGCCAAATTTTTGGGAAAGGATTATACCATAAAATCATCCTTTGGCCATATTCGCGACCTCCCGAAAAAGGACATTGGCATTGATGTGAATGATCATTTTACTCCTACCTATGTAGTAGAAGGCGCGGACAAGAAAAAAGTGGTGGAAGACCTCAAAAAGGCAGCCAAAAAATCTGATATTATCTACTTCGCAACAGACGAGGACCGCGAAGGAGAAGCAATTGCCTGGCACTTGAAAGAAATCTTAAATCCGAAAAAGGAGCAAATCAAGCGCATCACATTCCATGAAATCACAAAAAGCGCGATTGAAGAATCCCTGGAACATCCAAGGGATATTGACATGGATCGCGTGAATGCCCAACAAGCGCGCAGAATTTTGGATAGATTAGTTGGCTACGAACTCTCTCCGTTCCTGTGGAAAAAAGTCGCGCGTGGCTTATCCGCTGGCAGAGTGCAATCCGTAGCAGTGCGATTAATTGTTGATAGAGAAAGAGAAATCCAGCAATTTGAACCAAAAGAATACTGGACCATAGACGCGATTTTCAATAAAAAAGATGTCCCCTCCTTTACTCAAGAGGATGTCCCCGCTAATGTCCCCTCCTTTACTAAGGGGGGGATTCAGGGGGGGTTATCCCTTGATCCAAAAAATCTTCCACAAGGATATTTTTCAGCCAAACTGCAATCCATCAATGGTGGCTCGCTAGATAAATTTGAAATTGGCGATGAAAAACACGCAAGCGAGCTTTTAGACGCGCTTAAAGATGCCAAGTACGCAATCTCGCGCGTTGAAAAAAAGCAAACAAAAAAAAGCCCATACGCGCCATTCACTACTTCCACGCTTCAGCAAGAAGCAAACCACAAGCTCTCCTTTTCATCAAAACAGACCATGCGCCTAGCGCAGCAGTTGTATGAACAAGGGTATATAACATACATGCGTACTGATTCTGTGAATTTATCAACCAAATTCTTGGGTGACGCACAAGACTACCTAAGCAAAGCGCTTGGAAAAGAATATACTTTAGATAAGCCACGCTTTTTTAAAGCTAAATCAAAAAACGCCCAAGAAGCGCATGAAGCAATTAGGCCAACTGAAGCAGCTCAAGCGCCTGAGATTGTTGATGGTGGGCTGGATAAAAATCAGCATCGGTTATATGATTTAATCTGGCGCCGCGCTATCGCGTCCCAAATGCCTGAAGCGATTATGGATAACACGTCTATTGATGTTTCAACAAAAACAGACGCGGAATATATTTTCAGAGCAACTGGGCAAACAATCAAATTTGACGGATTTTTGAAAATCTATAAAGCAGTTCAAAAAGAAGATCTTCTGCCAGAGCTCAAAGAAAAAGAGCAAGTTGATGCTAGCAAGATTGATCCAAACCAGCATTTCACTGAGCCGCCAGCAAGATATTCAGACGCCTCTCTTGTAAAGGCCTTAGAAGAATTTGAAATCGGCAGGCCGTCAACCTACGCGCCAACCATATCAACTGTGATTGATAGGGGCTATGTTGAACGAATTGAAAACCGACGCTTAAAGCCAACTGATATTGCTTTTTTGGTGACTGATATCTTGGTTGAGCATTTTAAAATTATTACTGATTACAAATTTACCGCGAAAATGGAAGATGAACTAGATGAAATCGCTCAAGGCAAGCTTGACTGGGAAAAATCTCTTAATGATTTTTATGAACCATTTAAAAAGAATCTTATGGAAAAAACAAAAACTTTGGATAAAAAGGATTTAACAGAAGAAGCAACAGATGAAAAATGCGACAAATGCGGTTCTGCTATGATTATTAAAACTGGACGGTTCGGCCGATTTCTAGCTTGCACTGGATACCCGGAATGCAAAAGCACAAAACCCTTGGGCGATGATGGAAAGCCAGAACAAGCAGAAACCACGAATGAAAAATGCGAAAAATGTGGCGCATCTATGGTTGTAAAGCATGGACGATTCGGCACATTCTTAGGATGCTCAAAATATCCTGAATGCAAAGGAATTAAAAACATAGAAAAAGTAACTGGTGTTACGTGTCCAGAATGCTCTAAAGGCGAAATTATTGAAAAGAAATCAAAAACAGGAAGAACGTTTTACGCGTGCAACCAATACCCAAAATGCAAAACTGCTTTCTTTGCCAAACCCATCAACGAGAAATGCCCAGAATGCTCAAGCCAGATGGTATATGGGCCAAAGGACACGTACAAGTGTTCATCTAAGGAGTGTAAGTTTACTAAAGACGCTGAATAATCAAAAGACCCCGCAAAACGGGGTCTTTTTCAATGGCTCAACCGGTTGAGCCATTGAATAGCTTATTTGACAAACACCCCTCAACCCTCTACCCTATAATCAGTATGCCAACAATACAAGACCTAATAAAAACAATAAATCAAGAAAAGCTCAAAGTTGACACAGACCTTGTGAAGCTCGCTTTTGAATTCGCGCAAGAAGCCCACCTTGGCC
>Ga0210019_1002587_pt1 | contig 17447 bp, 17 predicted proteins | sample CryGeyCG2114_020_2_FD_183969 | JGI IMG/M metagenome (GOLD analysis project Ga0210019, IMG submission 183969) | Groundwater microbial communities from aquifer - Crystal Geyser CG11_big_fil_rev_8/21/14_0.20 (SPAdes) (version 2) | ecosystem: Environmental > Aquatic > Deep subsurface > Groundwater ...
TTCCGGGTTTGCGTATGGGAATGAATCCCACACCGAGATCTTTGGCAAGAGGGCAGCCAAACAGAAATCCGCGCGATTCCGGTGCGGCAATTTTCGTAATCCCCTTCTCCTGAAACTCTTCTTTGAACTGATCGATAATCCACGCGAATGCATCACGGTCGGCAATGGCATCCATGATGTCCCAGAAGATAATGCCCGGTATGGGAAAATCGGGTATCCTGTGGATGAACTGGCGAATATTCATTGGGTAGAAAGTATAGAATACTTTTCATTCCGTGTATAGAGTAGCCTAAACTTGACTTATTATTAATATAATATATATTATCACTCTATGATATACAAGCAATTCATACAAGAACGGGATTTTTCCCCTCACACCAAGCTGGCGGTAGATTTGGCATACGCACTCGACCATCCGGTAGCTAGTGATGAAAAGTCCTATGGTATTGCAGAAAAGCGTGCGGAAATCTTCAACATATTCTGCGCTCTCTGCGTTCAAAGTGGAATCGAAGTACCACGTCTGGACGATATGGTTCGTAGAGATGGTTTGGTGAAGCATAAGGACCTCTCTAAGGAGGCTGCTGCTTTTCTTGCTGCAGCGGAAGCACAATTAGCACATGTGCCAGCAGAACAGAGAGAGCGACTCCGAGAATTGATCATTGCGTACAGAGTGATTACGCAGATCGAATCGTACAGTGGTGCGAGTACGAAGAATATCACTGCACTGATCAATGATGTTCTTGTTGATCATCCTATTCGCCCTGACTATTCCGCAGTAGCGATCCCCTCTCATCCTGAGAGCGTCGCTCCAAGCGCATCGACGCGCATTCTCATCGTGGATGACTCCCCTCCCGAAATTCTCAATTCTCATCTCGCATCATCCGGCATTGCAAATACGGAGTTTCGATGGTTATTGCAGAATTGTGCGGGCTATGGAGACTTCAAGGAGGGGGAAGAACGAGCAGAGATTGAAAATCTCAGCGCAGCCATTCTCGCTGAAGAGCCGAATGTTGTCTTGATGGATCAAGGTCTCAGGCGTCTCAATGGATCAGATGTTGTGCGTTTCATGCTACAAGAGCTCTCCAGCAAGATTCGTTTTGTAGCGAACACCGGCGGAGATTCGACAGAACTTCTCTCCGCAACCGGTGGGTACTACAATTTTGACAAAGGACGAAAAAAGCAAGCGCTCTACGAAGCGCTGCGCGGACGGTAGTGCTGTCCTACTTGTCGCTCTCGCAGCATGGCAAACAGAACGGGTAAGACAATCAGCGTGAGCATGACTGATGTCGTGAGTCCCGACAGAACCACGAGCGCAAGCGGGCGTTGCACTTCGGCACCGGTTCCGGTGGAAGTGATCATGGGCAGTAAACCGATGACGGATGTGAATGCAGTCATGAGAATCGGGCGGAGGCGCACCAGTGCACCTTCGACCACGGCATTGTGTATGCCTTCACGGGTGATTGTCTGTGCCGAGTCGGACGTGTACATGGATGATTCTTCCATGCTGTGCAGTCCGAATTGGGTTCGGAAGGAATTTTCCAAATACACCACGATGACAACGCCCGTTTCGACAGCATTTCCAAAGAGAGAAATGAATCCGACCCATACAGCGACGGAGAAGTTATAGTGTGCAAGGAAGAGCGCGATGACTCCACCGACAATGCTCAAGGGTATGGTAAGCATGACGATTGCAACGAGACTCAAATCTTTATATGTCAGATAGAGAAGGAGAAAGATGAGGAAGAGCACCAGTGGAATGACAACCGAGAGCTGCCTCTTGGCTTGCAGTTGGTTCTCATACTGTCCAGCCCACTCGTAGGAATATCCAGTCGGAAGCTCTAAGTTTTTCGCAAGATGCTTGTCCGCGGCTTTCACGAAGGAGGCCATGTCGATTCCCCGCACATTGGACTGCACGACGGCTTTCATTCTCCCGTTCTCACTGGCGATCATCGCGGGTCCGTTCACGAGCTTGATGTCGGCCACGCTTCCGAGAAGAACTTGTGTGCCATTCATGCCTGTGACAGGCAATGATTTGATGTCTTCGATGTCCTGACGGAATGTCTGCTTTAGGCGCACCTGCACGCCGTACTGCTCTCGCCCTTCGACGGTGCGCGTGATAATCGCACCACCTACTCCAGCGGCAATCGTTTGCAGCGCATCCGCCTTCATAATGCCGTGTTGCGCGAGAAGATCGTCTCGAAGCGCGATGTCAAGATAGCGGAGCCCTGTCGTGCGAATGGCAACCGTATCGGCGGAACCCGGAATCTGACTGAGAAGTCTTTCCGCGTCAATGGCCAGTTCTTCCAGCTTGACGGGATCATGTCCGAAGATGTTGATACCGAGTTGCGTTCGAATGCCCGTCGAGAGCATGTCAATACGTCCGATGATCGGCTGCGTAAAGCTGTTCCAAACGTTATCGAGCTGAATGGAACGGTTCATCTCGGCAATGAGTTTGGTCTTAGTCATGCCCTTGCGCCATTCACTTTTCGGCTTGAGCGTGATGAATGTTTCGAACATCGCAAGAGGCGCAGGGTCGGTTGCGCTCTCCGCACGTCCGGCTTTTCCGACGACTTTTTCCACTTCGGGAAACTTGGCGATGATGCGGTTACTTGCGATGAGAAGTTCCTGCGCCCGTTCCTCGGAGACATCCGGCAATGTAATTGGCATATACCACAGAGTTCCCTCGTTGAGTGGTGGCATGAATTCCGAACCAATCCGCGTCATGGCGCCCAAGGCAACGAGTGCGATCACAGCGACGATTCCGAGTGTTTGTTTTTGGTGCGTGAGCGCTGCGAGAAGAAGAGGCCGATAGAGCCGTTGCAGGAAGCGCACAATGGCAATGTCCTCGTCTCTCTGCAGCCTGCCGCGTAAGAAGTACACCGAGAGCGTTGGCACAAGGAAAAGCGCGGCAACAAGCGCGCCGAACATTGCGAAGAGATTGGTGAATGCAAGCGGTCGGAAGAGCTTTCCTCCTTGCCCTGTAAGAGCGAAGATCGGCGCGAAAGAGAGAATGATAATGAAGATGGCAAACGTCACGGGCTTTCCCACTTCGAGTGCCGCATCCTTGATGCGGCGAATGCGATCTAGGGCATCCTTGGGTGGTTGTTGCTGCAGTTTGCGATATGCGTTTTCACTCACCACTATCGCCGCATCAACCATTGTCCCGATTGCAACGGTGATGCCTCCGAGGCTCATGATGTTGCCGGGAACGTTGAACAACCACATACAGATAAATGTAATGAGCAGTCCCACGATGAGTGATAGGGCGGTGATGACTGTGGCGCCGATATGCCACATGAAGAGCGCTATGATGACGACAGTAATGATGAGTTCTTGTGTCCGGACTTCACTCACCATTTTGATTGCAGAGAGAATCAAGTTCGTTCTATCGTAGAAGGGAACGATGCGCACGCCTTCCGGCAAACTCTGCTCAATAGAAATAATTTGCTTCTTCACGGCGTCAATAACCGCAAGCGGGTTTTCTCCGTAGCGCATGACGACCACTCCCCCCACCTTCTCCTCTTCCTGGTCGGCGAGGATGGCTCGACGGAACAGTCCCGATACACGCACTTCGCCGATATCGGTTATAGTCAATGGCATACTATTCGCTTTCATGCCGATGACGGTATTTGCGATGTCCTCGGGCTTCATAAAGAACCCGATGCCCTGAATGGCAACCTCGCGCCCACCCGTATCGACGACTTTGCCCGAAACGTTGTTGTTTCCCATCTTCACCGCATCCATCACCTGCTTTATCGTGACGCGGAACTGCTGGAGTTTTTGGGGATCGAGGATGACCTGATATATTTTTTTGTAGCCCCCGACGGATGCGACTTCCGCGACTCCGGGGACGCTTTGCAATGCGTAACGTACGTTGAAGTCCTGCAGGGAACGCAGCTCCGTGAGCGTGTGCGCAGCGCTCTCGAGCGTGTACATGTAAATGTGCCCGACGCCCGTTGCATCGGGTCCGAGAACAGGGATGACTTCTTCAGGAAGCTGTGCTTGTACGAGACTCAGTCGCTGCGAAACACGATCGCGGGCGAAGTAGATGCCGATATCATCCTCGAAAATCACCGTCACCATCGATACGCCAAGCATGGAAGAGGCGCGGATGTCTTTCACACCCGCAAGCCCCTGCATGCTGACGGTAATGGGATACGTGATTTGATCTTCGATGTTTCTCGGATTTTGTCCAGTCCACTCGGTCATGATAATGACCTGATTTTCCGAGAGGTCGGGAATGGCGTCGACAGGCGTCTGTCGCAATGCGACAATGCCGATAACAGCAATGGTTGCGAAGATCACGAGTGTGAGAAAGCGATTTTCGAGCGCTTTGATGATGAGTGTGTTAATCATGGTCACGCATCAGGAAGAAGCTTGGCGGATCGAGAATAATATCGCTTTCTACTCCGATGTTGCCGGTTACTTCTGCAAATTCGCCGTCTTCTGCAATAACAGAGACAGACTGTTGCATGGGCTTCTGCGTATCCGGATCGAGAAGCCAGATGTAGTTCCTGTCCGCTTCACGCTTCACGGCGGCGGATGGAAGACGGAACACCGGCCTCTTCTCATCGACAAACCGAATGCGGATGCTTGTACCGTGTGGCAAAGACAGTTCATCCGGCACTTTGGCCTGTACGGTGATCGTGTGTGTCTTCATGTCCACCTGCGGACTTTTCCGTGTCACTTCCGCATCGTATGGAATCGTTTCGTCTGCCTGCAGGAAGAACGTGACCGTATCGCCGACCGCGACGGCATCGATGTACTGCTCCGGCAACCCGAACTGGATTTCCGTTTTTGCGCGCTTGGCAAGCGTGGTGGGAACGTTTGTGAGTTCGAATGCCGGCATAGAGGGCATGACAATCTGTCCGACGGTGATGAATCGCTTGGAAACTATGCCTGAAAATGGCGAACGAATCTCGCGGTGGCCGCTCTGCGCGTATTCCGATTGCAGCATGGCCTGAGAAATGTCGACGTTTTTGCGTTTCATTTCGAGCATGTTCTCCTGACCGGCCTCCGTGAGCGCCAGTGCGTTGTGTGCGGTCTGCAGTTGCTCTTCGAGCAGACGAACGCTGTTGCTTTTCGCAGTATCTGTGCCGTTTTGGGAGGCGCGATAGAGTTCCGGTTCTTTTGCTGCGAGGAGCTGGAGAGAGTTATGTGCATCTTCCAACTTCTCTTTTGCTTTGTAGAGAGCATCCTGCATCGTGATGATACGGCTCAATCGATCAGAAAGTTGCTGATAGGAAAGCGTATCAATGCCGTTGCCTGAAGTTTCTGTCGGTGTGTACTGGAGAAGCGTGCGTGCTGCCTGCAGCGCGTCTGACGCCAGAGGGAGAAGACGATCGATAATCGCCGGTTTCTGTGCAGTATACGACTGCTCCAGTGCAGTGAGGGCATTGAGCGCCTGTACGGCATCGTATCGTGCCATGTTATTGGCATCCTGTATGCCCAGCGTGTAGGAAAGATCATTTTCCTGAAAGGTGTCGCCACTGCGGCTGCTGCTTCCCAGGAGTGTCCACTCAATGAGCTGGCGTGCCTGCTGGACAGCGGCGAGAGCCTGCTCACGCATTTGTGCAATGTGCTCTTCCGATTCGGCAAATTTCTGAAATAGCATATCCTGTTCACGACGGGCAATCAGGAGTGCTGTTTCCTGTTCCTGAATATTCTGCTGAGCATTTCTTATAGTTTCTCCCGCAACGTGCATCGCCGTAGACAGATCAGACTTTGCCTGCAACGTCCGTACCTGTTTTTCGGTAATCATTGCTGCGCTCTGTCCTTCCACACCTTTAGGAAGAAGGAGAGCGACAACCTGATTCTTTTCTACGGTGTCGCCGATATCGATGAGGATATCTTCCACAATGCCGTCACGGCGCGGATAGATGTTCGCAGTTTCGTGCGAGAGAACGGAGCCCAGTAGAATGATGGATGACGAGCCATTGACGAGAGTTGGGTTGATCGTTGTCAGTCCCGTACCGGTCTTGCTTTCTTCTTCCACATTGCCTGTTTGCGCCAGTGTCGGATACACACTTGGTTCTTGCATGGCCGCATAGACGCTGAATGAGAGAAGAGCGACAAGGAACACTGTCCCTGTTGTGAGCATGGCCCTCCGTGCTCGCTTGTGGTGCCAGAGAGACTGCAGGCCCTGTGGTAATTGGTGAAGATACTGCATGAGAATTATTTGACTTCGCCTCTCATACGCAGCATCACCACGTGCTCATCCCAGCTCATGCCCATACGAGCGGCGGCTTGCTTCTCTTCCCGGTACCGCTCGAGAGTCATGTCGTACTGAGCGGCTTGCTCTTCTTCGGTGAGCGGCACATTGGAGGCGCATCCTGCGAGGAGGATGATGGATAAAAGGGTAAGTGTGGAAAGGAATTTCCTCATGGGGAAATAGGAGAAAGATATAAAAAACCCATCGGCATACTGCCGCTTGAGTTGCTCATGAAGGGAATTTACGTTCGCAAAATCACCGTTCCGGTAATGGTATCGACCGGAAACGGTGGTCCTGTACTGGAGAGAAGACGTGAGTATTCGTGTGATTGATCGCGATACTGGTTGGCGAATTGCCAAGTGAAAAGCACAACAGGGAGTTCTGCTGCAATGGACATTCCCGATGTGGTGCTTGTGATAGCTGCAATATTTTTCGTATGATCTTCACATCGGTCACATGGCATGTTCTGATTGTTTCCGTCATGCGTTTCTCGTGTCATTTGCATACCCTGATGGTTCATGGGCATTGCACCCGTATTCATGGGACAGATACTTGTGCAGATCGTCACAAGTGTGAATCCTGCAAGGGTGAAAAGCGATACAGGCATAGGTTGGTAACACCGTACTATACATTCGCTCTACAAAGCAAGGCGCTGCAAGTTGTTCCGCACCCCTGGCTCATGCAATCTAAGGAAGCCGGCTCTATGGCCGGCTTGTGAGGGAACACTACTGAGGTGGTGGTCCGTTTCGGTATGCGAGCACGATACCTATCACGGATACCACAATCCCGAAACATAGAATTCCCCCGATTACCCAGTCGATGGGTATGGACATGAGAATCTCCTTTTGTGTTAAAACTTTTTATGACTGTAGACAAAAAATTGATATATGTCAAATCAGGTTAAAACGCACTTGAAGGAGATAAAGCCGAAAGAGGGATTTTTGAGTGTTGGGGAAAAAATTTTCAGGGTGGTGGCCCATCGTAGCCTCTCTCCTCAAGTTTTTCCGCAGCCCGGAGGGAAGAACACTTGTCATTCCTAAGCTCGATCCCGAATGTTGTACCCCAGAGGCTTTATGTCTATTATGAAAGCGTTCACCTCATACCTTTTCATATGGCAACTCTTTCTCACACACGTCTCCCCGTAAGAGTCTCCCGAGAAACCTTGCTTATCCAGCCAACGCTGGTGTTGGTAGTTTTTGTGTCCATTAGACAATTTCTATGAACAACAAAAAGAGGATCGCTGCATCCGATGACTTCGTCCTTAAGCTCAAAGTTGTCACCAAGGAAAAGGAAGATATCAGACGCAAATTAGTGGCGATGGAAAAGAAACTGAAAAGCTCTTACGTGGTGCTGGATGCATTGCAAAATTCGCAAAAGCAACTCCTCCTCAAAGCTAAACAACTCGCCGTGATCGTCAGGGAAAAGGAATATAACAAGCGCATGTTGGAAGAGTCACAAAAAGCAACACTCAATGTTTTAGAAGATCTGGAGGATGCGAGGACTAACCTTGAGCGCGAAATGCAAAATGTACGAAAGTTCCAGTTGGCAGTACAAGCCTCGTCCGATGCAATTGCCATCACACTTCCGGACATGACCTATGTGTATGTGAATCCCGCATGGTCCACATTGACAGGGTACTCGTTACAAGAAGTACAAAACAAAACTCCCATTTTCCTGATGAGCGATACAATTCCGAAAGCACTGATCAGCCACTTCTTTGCTAGAAATGCAGAAGAAGAAGAAGAAGAAGAAGAAGCCGTATTTCAATCCGATCAATTCATTTTTAAGAGAAAAGATGGCAATGAATATGATGTAGAAGTCACGAAGTACGCCATACGCGAAAAAATGGCTGTCACATTCTACGTCACCATCCATCGCGATATTACGTATCGGAAGCGTATGGATCGCATAAAGACGGAGTTCGTTTCCCTTGCGTCGCATCAGTTGCGGTCCCCACTTACAGAGATCCGATGGGCACTCTCCCACCTGAAGCAGGAAAAGCTGACGGACGAACAAATGACAATTGTTACCAATGCCCACACAGCCTCCCGCCACATGGCAGACACGATCAAATCCATACTGATAATCTCAAACATTGACACCGGTCAGATACAGCCGGATCCGGTAGATACGAAGTTGCACACGATAATTGATGATGTCGTTCGCTTCTATGATGTGATGCAGCAAAAGAAGAACATCAGATTGAACATAGATTGTCCACAAAACATTCACATGCATACAGATGATCAGCTCCTAAAAGAGATACTCTCTAACCTTCTCTCCAATGCGTACAAGTACACTCCGGACGGAGGCAGTGTGCATATTTTTGTGAAACAAGAAAAAGAGTATGTGAACATCAATGTTGCTGATACCGGCTATGGCATTCCCTATAGTGAACAGAAAAGAGTTTCAGAGAAGTTCTTCCGGGGGTCGAATATTGTTGACAAGGAGGAGGAAGGAAATGGTATTGGGCTGAACATGGTGTATGCTCTTGTAAAGCGCCTGGGAGGAACGATCTCTTTTGTCTCCCAGAAAAATAAGGGGACAACGTTCTCCTTCATCATTCCTTTTTCTTTATGAACAAGCGACAGAAACACATTCTCGTGGCCGAGGACGACACATTCCTTGTCGACATGATGCGGAAAGTTCTCAGTAAACATGATGTACGCGTAAGTAGTGCATTTAATGGGAAGGAGGCCATCAACCTCCTTGATACAGATCCTCCCGATCTCCTTCTTCTCGATCTCCTCATGCCGCATGTCGATGGATATGCTGTTTTGCAACATAGGAAAGACAAGAAGAGTAGATTCCCTGTCGTCGTCTGTTCCAATCTCAGCGATAAAGTGAACAGAGATAAATGCAAAGAGTTTGGTGTGAAAGAATATCTCATCAAAAGTGATATGGACGATGAGCAGCTTTGGCCTATTCTGGAGAAATACCTGCGTTAGGAAATCTCTGAAAAATCACTTGACATGTTTGCGTTTGATGTTGGCTATTTCTGTTAATGACTGAAGTGATACGGTACTCTTATCCTTGTCTTTTATTATTTATACTTAGAGTGTGAAAAGTGATAAAAAAATTAGACAAGGGAGTACGATTGCAACGAAATCCCAGGCACTTGCGTTGCGTTATATGTCTACGATCGTAGAAGTGGTCAGAGAGCCTCTCCTCATTCTCGATGCCGATCTTCGAGTACTGTCGGCAAATCCGATTTTTTATAACAATTTTCGTGTTACACCAAAGAAAACGGAGAAAAAACTTCTGTATGAATTAGGAAATGGCCAGTGGAATATCCGTAAACTGAAGCAATTGCTCGAAGAAGTTTTGCCGGGAAAAAAAGTCGTGGAAAATTATGAGGTGGAGCATACGTTTGAAAAAATCGGAAAGAAGATCATGCAACTCAATGCCAGACAGATTGATGCGGTGCAATTGATCATCCTGGCCATCGAAGACATAACGGAAAGAAAGAGTTTTGAGACAAAATTGGCCAACCATGCCAAAAGGCTTGAGGCTACAGTAGCGCTGCGAACAAAAGAGCTTACCAAGCAAGTACAAGAATTGCAAAAGTTGAATAAAACCATGGTGGGGAGGGAATTAAAAATGATGGAGTTAAAAAAAGAGATTGCTCGCCTGAAGAAACAGATCGTAAACGGCAAAGAAAAAGCTTAATTTTGGCTGTTCTTCAGAATGCTTTTCAGTTCTGTTCCCGTTTTTTCCAGGCCTGCATCCTTCAGGAGTCGTTGCAGATGTTCAATGGCCTGTTCGCATGCCTGGTTCGCATGATGAAGATATTCCATTTGTGAAAATTTCAGCTTTCCAAAATCCTGCTGAAGCAGCATTTCAGAATACCAACGGATATGCGTCAGATGTGCCTTGAGTTTTTCGGCAGCCATCAGAGCATCTTCGTGTTTCGGGGATACCTTTCTCCTCCAGAAGAGCATCACTGCGACACACAGGATGCCCAGACCAACGAAGATGAGTGCAATGGTGAACATTTCCCTTTATTATAGCACAAACAAGGAACTCCCGGTAGGATACTGCTGTGTATCTTATCCTTGCTTTCAATGCCCTTGTCCTTATCGGGCTCTGCCTCTTCCTCCTCCGTGAGGAACGACGTTTTCGTCACTTCTCGCGCACCGTTGCAGAAGCAAAAGCGGATTTGATGGCCATTATCAACCAGCTGCGATCACTGCTGGGGAACTTGCGGAAGTACACCGAATTTCTCCAGAGTAAAGAGTTTGGAAATCTCTCTTTTTCTCAGCAGGAAGCCATAAGCAAAGTACAATCGTCGCTTGGTGAGTCCCTCGTTCTCCTCAACCGTCTGCTCGCACGGTCTCGCCTCGACGAGGGGAAAATCATGACCCAGCCTTCAGCGCTGAATCTGCGTGATATTGTCCAGAGAGCCGTGAGCGCCATTACGCCTTTTGCTCACGGAAAACACCAGGAGCTCATGATCGAGGGGGAAGATGGGGTAGAGGTCTTCGCCGATGCACTTCTCCTCCACGGGATCCTGAATGAGATCCTCCTCAATGCGGTCCACTATACGCACGATGGAGGGAAGGTGAGCATCTGGATTTCCGATACGAAAAAGGCAGGGCAGGTTGCCATCAAAGATACCGGGATTGGTATCACTGCTGCGGAGAAACCGTTCATCTTTCAGAAGTTCTTCCGCGGTGAGCGTGCCAAGACCATGGCTGGAGGCAGTGGGCTGGGACTCGCGTTTGCCAAACTTTTTACGGAACGCATGGGAGGCACCATCCAGTTTTCTTCTACGGAGGGCAAAGGGGCTATATTCACCGTTACGTTGCCAAAAAAAGGTGAAAAGGCATAGAAGAAGTGTATCTTTTGTGATACAATATTTTGATTGATCAAATACCCATATCAATGGCAGTTTCGGCTCTTAACAGCCCTTCTCGCAATCGCTCCGTTATCTGCTGTTCATGCGGAGTCCTTTCAGTTGGATTTCGATAGTGTACAGACAGGAGTGCAGGAACAGAGAGGAGCGGACTGGATTTTTGAAGGAGGATTCAGCCCCCTGCAAGAGGCAGGTACAGCCAGTGTCTTTCAGGATCAACCCATAGGGGTAGTGGCATACTGCGGGAATGGGGTGAAGGAGAGTGATGAACAGTGTGATGGGACTGATCTGGGCGGAGCCGATTGCGAGTGGGTAGGGCTTGCAGAGGGCGTTCTCCGTTGCACGACATCATGCACACTCAGTACGGCTGAATGCCTTACAGAGGATCAGGTTAGTCGCGGAGGAGGGGGAGGTGCAGGGAGAGGGGGGGACGGGGATCGATCACCGCAGGAGGCCCTTGCTCCTGTCGTACCTCCCGAAGCACCATTACCCCCTCCTCAGCCTCTTGCTGACGCGACTGAATCCCCCAAACATATGGAAGCGCTTCAGAGCGCCGTATCGGAGACATCAACAACTGTAGCATCTACAACATCCACAAGGTCTCCCGCTGACACTCTGCAGCATGTGCCGAGTCCGTCATCGGAAGACCGAGAGGCTCCCCCGTATCTTCAAAAGACCTATTCGAATGTACCAGAAGCGAAGGAGTCTCTCCCGCTGGAATCATCGCCAATAGCAAATGCTGTTGCTCTGGGAGGCATTAGTCTTACCGAAGCGGGCATCCTCGGGCGGCTTGCGTGGATGGCTCGTCTCAAGAACCTCTACGGCGTTATTCCCGCTTTCCTTTCGTGAACAAACACCATTCACTCTCATTGGCCATCCTTATGGTCTTCCTTCTGACGTCGCTGCCCGTACAGGCGGCGACAGTGCCAAGTAATCTGCTCTATGAAGGACGCATTCTCGATGGCTCCCGCAATCCGGTGACGAGCGCTATTGTGCTGCGCTTCTCTCTCTGGAAGAGTACGGACTGGACAGCAGATGATGCTTCGGGAAGCATCATCAACATCGCTGCCACGAACTACGGCGGGTGGTATGAAGTCCAAACAATTACTCCAAGCAGCAACGGCATTATGTCGGTGCAGATAGGAAGTGGTACAGCCCTGCCCACGATAGATTTTGCACAACACAAGTACCTTCAGGTAGAGGTGAAGTCCGTTGGTGAAGCCGATACCAGTTATCAGCTCCTTGACCCCACAGGGGACGAGGGTGTAGATACAGTCGACCGACGATTCATCGGATCCGTGGCATATGCGAAGAACGCCGAGAGCGTCCAGAACAGAACAGTCGGAACATCATCCGGCAACATCGTTTTATTCGGCTCCGGAGGAACAATAAACGTGACCACGCTCACCTTTGGCAATGACCTTCTTCCTCAAATTCTAAAGTTTTCCGGAACGAACAACCGATTTGAGTTCTCCAAGGACGTCTCTATCAGCGGCACTCTCGCAATCACGGGGGCGTTGGCTGTTCAATCCTCATTCACTGCCTCTGGAGCCATTCAAACTGAGAGCAACATCACCATCAATAAAGACAATGCGGCGCAGGATGCCGTGCTGACGTTCGGTAATGTATTGCTGCCCGAGACGTTGACATTTTCACACACCAACAACCAGTTCGAGTTCTCGGACGATGTGTCTATCACGGGGAATCTTGGGATCAGTGGGACAACATCAGGCGCAACCATCCACGCACAAGGCCTCCTCACCGCATCAGGAAGCGCTGTCTTTGGCGGATCTGCTCGTTTCAACAGCACGATGACCATGAATGGCGTGACCTATACCTTCCCGACAAGCCAAGCCTTCTCTGGTTCAGTGCTATCAACCAATGGGGCTGGTCAGTTGTCGTGGTCACGACCCTTTACCTTTACACGGAAAACAGCGGACGAATCCGTTACCAGTTCCACGACTCTGCAAAACGACGATCACCTGTTCTTCTCCGTCGGCGCGAACGAAGTATGGGTCTTTGAAATCTATGCCGTGGGTCAAGCTAAGAAAGGAAAGGATTTCCGCTTCGCTGTCACTGCACCTGCCGGGTCCACCTGTCTCATCTCCGCGTCAGAGTGGATCAATCTTACGAGTAGCCGGTCGGGTACTTGTGGCACAGCTATTACCGGTATCAGCGGGAATGACACAGATCAGCCATACCTGATCACGGGCTATGTCTCCACAGATGACACGGCAGGCACAGTGCAATTGCAGTGGGCACAGAACGAGACCGAACCGACAGCGTCCATCCTGCGTCAGAATACCTACCTCGTCGCACATCGTGTGCAGTAATCCGCTCTCGATTTCCTTCTTTATGGTTGTACTTCGACTGCGTCCGTAAATATGACCAGCCGTTCCCTATAGATTTTTCGAACTGTATCCCAGACACCGCCGCAGGTCACCAAATTCAAATGGACTCCGTCGTTATTGAGAAATACCTTATGGGTTTCAATTATTCCGCGACGTGCTCTATCCAAGACAGCCTGACGGCTGACCGCGATCGTTACAAGGCACTCCTCGACGAAAATGAGCGCAACGCGGATGCAACCCTCAAACAAGTCATCAGTGTATTTGATTTCGCCAGGAACGCGCTTGCGCACTTCGACAATGGCGACATCAGCACAAAGCGGGCAATCTTGACCACCATTGGTTCGAACTGGAAGTTGTTTCGGGGTTTGGTGCATACTGAAGCCAAATTTCCGTTCCTACGCATACGGGAAGGGGTAGATGCTCACCAGCACCTGCACGGTCGGCTCGAACCGACCGATTTTGCCGATATAAAGTCTGAAAGCGGTGATTTTCCACTTTCTGAGAATGAAATTTCAATCTGGTGGCCCAGGACAGAATCGAACTGTCGACGCCAGCCTCTTCAGGGCTGCGCTCTACCACTGAGCTACCGGGCCATGTAAACGGGTAAGTGAACAAAAGATCAGAGGACCGAGCGCAATTCCTCTATCACGGATTCGCAGGCGAATCCTAAGGCACTGAGCTACCGGGCCATGTAAACGGGTATAGTGAACAAAAGATCAGAGGACCGAGCGCAATTCCTCTATCACGGATTCGCAGGCGAATCCTAAGGCACTGAGCTACCGGGCCATAGCAAACAGTATGCTGATTATAAGAGACGATGTACAGTATGTCACCTTCTTCACTTTTTTGATTGGAGGTGACGTATGGCACGAAAGAAGGAAATGGTGAAGAACGAGCTCATTGTACTTCTCGGCATGCGACCTGTTGATCTGAATGACTTGGGAACACTTCTCTGGGAGTACGTCTGGACGATCAAGCGGCGGCGAAAAAAGAAAGTTATCTTTCTTGATTACTTCGCCATCGAAGCGCGAATTGATGATGGTCGTCACGAAATCGAGATTCGAAATCGTGCTGCTCATATCGTGATATTTCGTCTCTGCTCAGTACCTGACATTGAGACAGGTTGGTACCTGATGCAGAAGGGTCCGGAGAAGATCGAGATGGAAATGATGACGGAACGTTTCAGGGAAGCACTTCAGAAGTCATGAGCTCTCCCCTCCTCCCTTAGGTGGGATGGAGGGTATTTTTGTGGTATAATAATAAGAAATACACATTATGATTGGATCTCCTTCTCTGCGTCGGCTATTTTCGAACAAGGAACTCGATGAGCTCTACCTTAGCGTCATCTTCAGTTCGTTTGGCGTCTCTCTGATCCACGTCTTCGTGCCGATTTTTCTGTTGCAGCAAGGGTACGCACTTCGCGAAGTGGTTCTCTTCTACATTATTGCAAATGTTGTGCTCGTTCTCTTTGCGTATCCCGGCGTGCAGATTGCTGCCACGAAGGGATGCAAGCATCTCATTCTCCTCAGCATCCCCTACCTTATTCTTTTCTACTTCCTTCTCTATTCATTGCCAGATTTCGGTTGGCCTCTCTGGCTTCTTGCTTTGGCGCAAGGGATGAATCGAGGGTTCTACTGGGTGGGGTATCACATCGATTTTTCTCACAATGGCACAACGAAGAGAAATGGGTCGGAGCTGAGCATCGCTCGTATGTCTCGCACATTAGCAGCCGCTCTTGGTCCGGTTGCAGGTGGAGTGCTACTTGTGCTTGCGGGTTTTAAGGCAGTCTTTCTCTTTGCAAGTATCTTTCTTGCGCTCTCTGCACTTCCTCTTTTCTATTCTAAGGATGTACATGAACCTTTCTCACTACAGCGCGGCAAATGCATCTTTCGTTCCGGATGGGTGAAAGATGCGTTGGCGCTTGCGGGGTTTGGCATGGAAGTGGAGATGGGGCTCATTTTCTGGCCGGTCATGATCTACTTCTTCATCGTGCAGGATTATGTCGTACTCGGATTTGCCACATCACTGATGGTGCTCTTCTCTGTCCTCTTTGCATTTCTGGTTGGACGTTGGACGGATCATCACCGTCTGCGCACGCTCCGTATCGGTGCCGCGCTGAACATCGTTCTCTGGCTTGTGCGATTCTTTGTTCGCACAGGTGTCCAAGTCTTTGCGGTGAATGCCGCGTACGGCGCACTTCAGAACACCATGCATATTCCGATGGATGCGCGAACGTACGATCAGGCACGGAAGAGCGACATTGCCGCGTACGTCCTCTTTCGGGAAATTGCTCTCCATGGAGGATCACTCGTTTTTCTCATTGCGCTCTATATTCTCAATGATCTGTACGCGGGCGTGTGGTTGGCTTCTCTGGGTTCTTTATTGATGATCCTCTGAAGGATTTGACGAAAAATTCTCTGTATGGTTCTCTATACAGAGAATCCCTGTTGGATTCTGATCTTTCATGTTCTTGGCAACTGTAACACCCTGAAAGGAGGTGTCTCGTGTACGACTACTTCGTGATGGGCGGGTTCGGCCTTGCTGTGATGCTTGGTCTGACTGCCATCTACTTCCTCGTGCGGTCCCCAAGACCGGTGGAGGATGACCCCACGTCGCCCGATGGGGACGAGGAGGAACTGACGCTGGAGGAAGTTCTCGAGGAGGAAGAAGACATCCTCGAAGCGATCCCTCTGACCGAGGAGTCAGAACGGCGTCATGCACATCATCCGCATTACCCGGGTCGTTCGGGTGGCGGTCTCTTCCAGACAGATGGAAAGCTGATCGGCATGCTCGGGATCTTCGATTCCCCTCTTCCACGTTTTCCGTCGGGGCCCGCGACACTGCTCATGTTTGGTCCAAAGACTCCGCCCCCGCCAGTGCGCTGGCCCAAGCCAAATCCGGATGCAGCGAAGACCATTCTCACGGACGCATGCGAACTGGTCTGGCGCACGGTGCATCCGGGCAAAGAAGGCAGTGAATTCGATTTGGATCTGTACCGCTTCAAGCTGTACACCACTTCCGCAGTACGCATCCTCGAAGCGCACTGGAGTGGGATCGGGTCAAGGTTTGCGGATATGATCCTCTTGGCTCGTTCCACGAACGGAACAACGTGGGAGGTTCATCCACAACATTTCGACACCGAACCACTGCGTGAACTCTGTCAGTTCATCCATGCCGGCGGCGATTTCGTTGCCTGATTGTTGCCAAGCACGCACCCTGTACCGATGTCGGTACAGGGTGTTTGCATGCACGTTTCCGTTTCCAGTAGTATTTCACTGGTAGCTGATCTTTCACTTCAACCATGCAGAGAAAAGGAGAATGACATGCAAGATCTGTTTCGGTTTGTTCTCACACTCGGTGGACTTGTCGCTGCAATTTCACTGGTTGTGGGTGTTCCCTATTTCGTCTATTCCCTTGTGTGCCTGATACGTCGTTCTGCAAAACGACGCCTGGTGCAGGAACTTATCGACTGTGCCGGGTATCGTGTGCGTGACGCGTGTGTGCTCATCTGGGATCGGCTGTACGATGGAACTGACCGGGAAATTCCCCTGGAAGGGGGGTGTACTGCTTACCTCCAACATACGGATGTGAGCAGTTCGATCTCTTGCCTGGACAGAAATCAGGAATTCCGGTTTGCTGCCGAACGTCGCAACGATGTCCGGTCTCCCTCATGGGGATTAATGGACAGCAACTACTTCGACATCGAGCTGGTCAAACAACTTCTTCATCATGTTCACGATATGATCTAGCTACCGATTCCCTACCCCTTCTGCATGGGGTGGGGTTTATTGCATGTAGTAGTCCCACTTCTCCTCATCGAATACCAATTCTGTTTTTGCATCGTTTTCGAGAAGTTCCACGATGCGGTCGGCGAGTTTTTCCGGGGGTTGCATGAGTTTTTCCGACACTGGTGCGATGACCTGTTGATGAACTGGTGCGTTTTGCTGTTGATGAATCTTAGAGTTGCTCACCGTCCAATTCCGTGTGCAGCGCATCAAGTATACGGTCTGCGTTCTCGAACTTCTTGAAA
>Ga0210019_1002588_pt1 | contig 17446 bp, 16 predicted proteins | sample CryGeyCG2114_020_2_FD_183969 | JGI IMG/M metagenome (GOLD analysis project Ga0210019, IMG submission 183969) | Groundwater microbial communities from aquifer - Crystal Geyser CG11_big_fil_rev_8/21/14_0.20 (SPAdes) (version 2) | ecosystem: Environmental > Aquatic > Deep subsurface > Groundwater ...
AGAGCCTTCTCCTATGATATTCGGAAAGCCGTAGCACCTGCCGAGGTCTTTTTTTAATCTGATATTTTCATTGCGGAGCTTTTTTACCTCAAGCGCCCTTTCAATAAGCAGCAGGAATTCATCCAGGGAAAAAGGTTTTGTTATGTAGTCAAACGCTCCGAGCCGCATTGCGTTGACGGCGTCCTTGATGGTGCCGAAGGCTGTCATTACAATTACCTGAGCGTCATTCATCTGTGTGATTTCTTCAAGGATGTTCAATCCGTCAATATCAGGCAGCCTGACGTCCGTAACTACGACGTCGGCCCCGACCCGGTCGGGACTTTTTAGGGAACGCAAGGCCTCTGTCCCTGTTTCAAAGGACGTGACTTCATAGCCGGCGGTCCTCAGGGCGTCCTCAAGAGTAACCCTCATCAGCTTTTCGTCTTCAATTAATAGGACTGTTTCTTTCATTGCCCTGCCGGAAAGCTCATTGCAAATGTGCTTCCTTTGCCGGCCTCGCTTTCAACGGAAATTTCTCCATTGTAGTTTCTGATTATTTCGTAAGTCAACCAGAGGCCCAGTCCGGTTCCTTCGCCGGGAGGCTTTGTGGTAAAGAACGGGTCAAAAATCTTTCCAATGTTTTCCTGCGCAATACCGCTGCCTGTATCGCTGACCTCTACTTTAATCTTTGAATCTTCCCTATATCCTCTGACCTTTAAGGAGCCTCCATCTTCCATGGCCTGAATCGCATTTATAAAAAGATTAAGCGTAATCTGCTGGAAATCATGCGGGTCAATAAATATCATAAGTCCGCTGTCCGCCTCATTGATGAACTGAATCCTGCTCTTTTTGATTTTATATTCAACAAAGGAATACACATCACTTACAACGTCCCTGATATTTACCGGAGCAGGCCTGTGCTCGTTCTTCCTGGCCATCCACAGGAGCTTGCTCACCGTGCTTTCTATCCTATCAAGCCCCTCATTAATAAGGCTCAGATATTTTGCCCTGAACCCGGGGTCGCCGCCTTTCTGCTTTAATATCTGAAGACAGTTGAAAAGCCCTCCGAGCGGATTGTTTATTTCATGGGCGACTCCGGCGGCCAGGATGCCTATGGACGCCAGTTTTTCCGACTGGACTAATTTTTCATGGGTTCTCTTAAGTTCTTCGTTGGCCTGTTTTATCCTCTCAATCATGCTGTTGAATCTTTCTCCGAGGAGGGCGAGTTCGTCATGCCCTTTCACGTCAACCTTAACATCAAGATAATCCCCTCGTGTTTTTTCCATCGTGGCTGCAAGCTGCGTTATCGGGCTTATAAACCGCCTGCTCAGCAATAGTATAACCCCGAATTCGGCAGCAATAAGGAAAAGAGTAAGGATTACAATTTTTTTGACAGTTGCAACAATTTCACGCTCCACTTTTTTCAATGAGACGCCGAACCTTAAAGTCCCCCAGCGTTTCTTGCCTATGGAAAGCGGGGTAGCCACATCCAGGGCCTTATGCCCGGCGGAAGAAAAATGCTGGATTGTAGTGCTTTCTGCCTTAAGCGCATTTATTGTTAGAGCATCGGTATAGACCTTCCCGTAGTTTGTGATATCGTTGTGAGACATTACTTTGCCGTCCTCGTCAATTATTGCTATGTAAAGCAGTTCCACATCCTGCCTGTTGAATATCTCAAGTATGTAGTTGTCAAGCAGCCCTCCTTCTTCTACAAGCCCGAGCCTTTCATAAATGAGGTCATTTATTATCGGAATGGCAAGGGTTTCTCCGAGCAGCCTGCCCTCTCTCTCAACTTCGGTGTAAAGTATGGCCTTTTCTCTTTCAACAGCTATATAACCTATAACAGCCATAAGCAGAATAATAGCTATTGTGGTAACTAAAATAAATTTTGTCTGGAGTCCAGACTTGGGAAAGAGATTAAATGACATTTTCATTCCCCTTTGTGCCGACCTGGTTTCACAGCCGTATCTTTGGGTGGCATCCCGTGCCGCAGGTCTGAGGCACCGCATTAATCTTTGAGCGTATGTCGGCATAATCGCTGTCAGACACCTCTACAAAGCCGTTCTTGAGGTCATCATCCAGACGTTTAAGCACTTTCTGAGAATTCGCATCATTGGGGTTGAGAGCAAGCAGCGCCTTTTTTATATCTTCAACCGCCGGCATGAACCGCTTGCTTACAACAAGCGGCCCCGTGGGAATCGCATCTGACGTTGCTATAACATCCAGCCCGAGCTTCATATATTTTCTTGCCACCGAGTCCCTCACTGCGCCTGCATCGTATTGCCCCTTTAATACCGCCTTTACAACAGAATCGTGGTAGTCAAAGTTAACATATTGCGCAAGGTCCTTAAGGTGAATCCCTGAGTTTGCAAGAAGATACCGCGGAATAAGATTGCCGGATGTTGATTTGGACGCTGCAAATGCCACTGTCTTGCCTTTAAGTTCAGAAATCTTACTAATATTTGAGTCTTTCTTGGTGATTATAACGCTCTTGTAGGCTGCGTGCCCGTCTATGCCCTTCGGCTTTAAAATACATACAGCTCCGTATTTTGCATGTGCCTCAAGATATGTGAGCGGCCCGAACAAGGCAATATCTATCTCGCCGTTGCCGAGAGCGGTAACTGCTTCCTCATATTTTTTTCTGAGAGTAAGCTCATATTGATATGGCGTCTTTTCTGAAAGGTAGTCCAGAAGCGGCTGGTATTTTTCGTAGAGTATTCTGGGGTTGTCTCTGGGAATCACGCCGAAATGCACAAGCCTTTTCCCTTTGTTCTTTTTTAAGGCATACTCATCCGCATAAACAGTGCGGTCCATCTTTCTGATTGAATCATAAGCGCTGTCCGCTATCCTCACAAAGCCGTCTATCATCATTGCACCAAGTATCTCTTTGCCCTTTGCCGTTTTATCCATATTCAAGAAGGCCTCTTTTAGCTGTCTCTTCAATGCAGGGTCCATATCCCTTGTTACTACTACGGGAGGAATTCCAAAAGGCGGAGAACGTTTTATAACCTTTGTCTGCTTTGCATAGGGGGAATCTTTTTTTAACATATATTCATAAACAAGACTTTCCACCGCCGCTCCGTCAACGAGCCTCTTTGCAACCAGTTCTACCGACTTATTATGGCTGTAGCTGTATATAAATCTCTTGAAAAATTTCTCAGGCGTATATGCCATTGTCTTCAAGAGATATTCAGGGTAGAGCTTGCCGGTGTTGGACCTTGGGTCCACAAAGGCAAAAGCCCTTCCCTTCAATCCTGTAAAAGACTTAACATGACTGTCTTTATGGACAATGATGTATGAATGATATTTAGGGCTGCCGTTTACGCTCGGCGCAACCAGGAGTTCAGCCCCGAATTTATCATGGTCTTTAACATACGGGGCAGAGCAGATAAACGCTATCTTTACCTCTCCTCTCTCAAGCAATGCATCCATTTCCTCGTATGTTCTTCTCTGAACCATCCGGACAGGCCGCTTAATCTGTTCGCCGATATAATCAATTATCTCCTGATAGTATCTAACGGCGTCCACAGGCGTAACCATGGAGGCAACTCCTATCTTTATGATGACCTGTTTTGAATGCGCGCCTGTCTGCCGCACAGGCAGGGATGTGTTTTTAAAAGACTTTGCCGTATCATAACACATCGGTTTTTGCAGAGGGGAAAAGATAAAGCACATGATGATGCTTAATCCTATGACAAACCTGAATCTCATTGTTTCCGCAAGCTGTTCTCCCCTAAGCCCAGGCTTACAGGACTAAGGGGCAAATAGACTAAAAGGGCCGCCATTATAATTTTCTCTTGACAAAGATTGCAAATACTGGCATATTTAATTCAGCCATAGTGTATTATTATATGATATTGAGTTAGGAAATTATACAAGCATCACCCAGGGCATGAGCTCTGGGATTTTATTTTCGGGAGGAAGAGGAAGCATGGGCAACAGACTTTATGTAGGGAATATCTCGTTTCAGTCATCGGAAGATGACCTGAAAGAACTGTTTTCAAAGGCTGGAACAGTAGCATCCGCAAAACTGATAACGGACGCCGCCACAGGCAGGCCGAGAGGTTTCGGTTTCGTTGAGATGAGTTCCGACGAAGAGGCGCAAAAGGCCATAGAGCTGCTGAACGGCAGCAGTTTCATGGAAAGGAACATTGTGGTGAACGAAGCAAAGCCGCAAGGTGAAAGAGACCGCAGCAGCCGCGGCGGCCCCTCAAGAGAAAGAGGCGGATTCAGGGAAAGAAGGCCGGGCGGAAGAAGATAGAACTATCTAACTTTTCCAGCCATACAGACAGGTCAAGATTTTCTTAAAAGCATAGACCCTTTAGAGAGTCCCTGTTCTTTTGAAACTGGAGCGCATTTGGACTGAAAGAGGAAGAATATTTTTTTGAGGCCCGGTTAATGTCTCAAAATTTCCATGTCCTTTGCTGATAATAAGGGAGGCGTTTGCAAAATCGCTCTGGAATTTTTCTGACGTCCATTCCTACGGCGTCAGAGGCATTGTCTATGACATAACAGATTTTCTGTAAAATGGGCCTTGTGTGCGTTCTGTATTGTTGAAGCGTTTATAACGTCAGCGCCTCGGACTCCGAGCCGCTCGGAGCGGCTGCTTTTTGCCGGGAGAAACAAGGGTCTCTACTTTCTCCTAAGCGTCTTTGCCTTTCTCTCAACTTCATCTTCAAGCCTTTTTTTATACTCTTTCAATTGTCTTACAAGCCTTGCATCCTTTCTTCCGATAATCTCTGCGGCAAAAATTGCCGCATTCTTTGCGCCTGCCTTCCCTATCGCCATTGCTGCAACAGGAATTCCGGGAGGCATCTGCACTGTGGAAAAGAGGGCGTCAAAGCCCTGAAGAGGAGATGAATTAATGGGGACGCCTATCACAGGAAGTATTGTGTGCGCTGCAATAACTCCGGCCAGGTGCGCTGCCGCGCCTGCGCCTGCAATAATTACTTCAAACCCCTTTTTCTCTGCGCTCTTTGCCAGTTTTACCGCCCTCTCAGGCGAACGATGCGCTGACGCTATTGTTGTCTCAAAGGAAATCCCGAATGCCTTCAAGAGCTTTTCTGTTTCCTCCATAACCGGCAAATCAGAATCGCTTCCCATTATTATCAGAACTTTTGGTTTCATACTTCCACCTCCATTAAGTCATGATACAGGATACATGATTCAGGATGTAACCCCCCTCAGTCCCCCCTTAGTAAGGGGGGAATTAAAGGGGGGTATCGTGCATCTTGAATCTGTTTATTGCCCTGTCGGCAATATCTTTTCTATAATGCATCCCTTTGAAATGAATCTTTTCTACGGCATTATACGCTTTATTTTTTGCATCCCTTATATCCCTGCCGAGCGCTGTTACTCCGAGCGCCCTTCCGCCTGATGTTACAACTTTATTGTCCCGGGATAGGGATGTGCCTGAATGAAAAACAAAGATATTATCCATTTTTTTGACGTCATTGAGCCCTTCTATGACCTGGCCTTTTTCGTATGCGCCCGGATAGCCCTTTGACGCCATTACAACACAGACTGAAGGCTCAGGTCTCCATTCAAGATTAATATTTGATAATTTTTCATCGGCTATCGCCAGGGCAATATCCACCAGGTCCGTTTTAAGCCTGGCAAGGACAGGCTGGGTCTCAGGGTCGCCAAGCCTGCAGTTAAACTCCAGCACGCTCGGTTTATTTTCTTTTATCATAAGCCCCGCATAGAGTATCCCTTTGTATTTTATCCCATCCGACTGCAGCCCTTTTATTGCCGGGCGCATTACCTTATCCATCACAATTGCTTCAAGCTCCGGCGTAAGCACAGGGGCAGGACTGTATGCCCCCATGCCTCCGGTATTGGGACCCTTGTCCCCGTCAAAAATCCGCTTGTGGTCCTGAGCGCTTACCATAGGAAGTATTGTCTTTCCGTCAGTGAATGCCATAAAAGACGCCTCTTCGCCCCGGATACATTCTTCAACCAATACTTTATTGCCTGCATCTCCGAAGGCCCGTCCTTTCATTATAAGTCTAAGCCCTGCTATTGCCTCTTCAACTGTTTCCGCTACAATCACGCCTTTCCCTGCGGCAAGCCCGTCTGCCTTGATGACAATGGGAGCGCCTTTCATACACACATAATCTTCTGCGTGAAGATAGGAAGTAAATGCCTTATATTCTGCGGTTGGTATCCCGCAGCGCTTCATAAGGTCTTTTGCAAACAACTTGCTGCCCTCAAGCTGCGCTGCCTTCATGTTAGGCCCGACTATCTTCCTGCCGTTTTTCTCAAATACATCAACTATGCCTTTTGATAACGGCGCCTCAGGCCCTACAATCGTCAGGTCAATTCCCTCGTATCTGACAAAATCAAGGAGCGCATCAAAGTTGTTGTCGTTAACACTTATACATTCCGCCAGTTCCGAAATGCCTGCATTCCCCGGGCAGCAGAATATTTTATCTGTGTGTCTGCTCTGAGAAAGTTTCCAGACAATGGCGTGCTCCCTTCCGCCGCCGCCGATAACAAGAAACTTCATTCCGAATCCTCCCTATGTAGTAGGCAGCATATAGCAGGCAGCATGTAGGGAAAAACCCTGTCTGCTGTCTACTGTCTACTTCCCTCCTCTGCCTTCGTTAAGTAATCAGCGATTGCCTTGTCATACCTGGACGTAAGCCTGAAGACCTTTTTCGCAAGTTCAAGCCGCGTCCTGTAACTGAGGCCTCCCTTAAGCTCTTTCATCTCCTTAATAATGCTGCCATAGTCGTTAAAGTCTGTCACTACCGCAACGTCCTTAAAATTTTTTGAGGCGGAGCGAAGCATTGTGGGCCCGCCTATATCTATATTTTCTATCGCCTCTGCAAAGGTGACGTCAGGCCTTGCCACAGTCTCTTCAAAGGGATAAAGATTTACAACAACCAGGTCTATCAGCTCTATGCCGTATTCTTTTATGTCCTCCATATCCTTCGGGTGGTCCCTCCTTGAAAGAAGGCCGCCGTGAATTTTCGGATGCAGCGTTTTAAGCCTGCCGTCAAGCATCTCAGGAAATCCCGTGTAATCGGAGACGTCTTTCACTGCAACTCCCGCATCCCGCAATGCCTTTGCGGTTCCTCCTGTTGACAGTATCTCAACACCCAATGAATGAAGCGACTTTGCAAACTCAGCCAATCCTTTTTTGTTTGATACGCTTACAACTGCCCTTTTTATCTTCGGCATTTAACCCCTCCAGCTTTAAAATCAAATTTTTTGAATTTTTCATTTTGCATTTTGAATTCTCTTGATATATCCATCATCCATAAGACTTGTGTGCCTGCTGTCCCCTATTATCACATGGTCCAAAACCTTTATGCCTACAATTTCGCCTGTCTGCACAAGCCTCTCGGTTATTGCTATGTCCTCACGGCTTGGCGCAGGGTCTCCGCTGGGATGATTATGAATAAAGATAACAGACGCCGCTGATTCCTTTATTGCATTCTTAAACGCCTCTCTCGGATGTATGAGAGAATTTGTAAGTGTGCCCTCAGAAATTCTACAGTCTCTGAATATTCTGTTTTTTGCATCAAGCATAGCGCAAAAAAGGACTTCCTTTTTAAGGTCTCTGACCCTGGGGTAATAATAAGAATACACATCCCGGCTTGAAGAAAACACAGGGCCTTTAACATCACGTTCCATAAAAAGCCTTCTGCCCAATTCAAATGCAGCCTTAATCTGCGCCGCTTTTGCATTGCCGACGCCTTTAAAGGAAGCGAGTTCTTTTATTGATGCGCTTTCCATGTTTTTCATGCTCTTAAAAGAATCAATCATCTCCATTGCCAGGTCTATTGCGCTCTTTCCGCCGCCTCCTGTCCTGAGTATAATAGCGAGAAGCTGGGCGCTGGACATGTTAGACGCCCCCGTGCTGAGAAGCCTTTCTCTCGGCCTTTCTTCTTCGGGCCAGTCCTTTATGCTCTTGTATGACATAAGATTGAGGATTCTAACATCTTCGCATCTATTTTTCCAGCACGCCAAAAAACTTTGTCAAGGCAAAGTAGAAATGTCCGGTTTTCGGCAAAGTAGAAATGACTTGTTTCATCTGTCATTCCGAGCGTAGCGAGGAATGACAATTTTCTATATCGGGGTTTTGGAAAACCTATAAGCGTCTGTCCCTGCTATTTCTTTGCGGCTTTAATTGAGACAACATCATACTTGGGAATGCACAGTTTGCCTTCAGACTTCTGCGTACAATAGCTGTCTCCCTCTTCAAAATAATTGCTCCAGAAAAGTTTTCTGCCGCTTTTCAGTGTGATGGCAATATCGCGCGGAGACTCGTCCTGAATAACCGAGTTGTCCGGAGGATTTCCGAATTGCTTCTGGTATATATTTTTTATCTTGGCAATAACATCAAGCGCATAAGGGGGAATCTTGTCTTTATAAGACGGGAACATAAACACGCCGGCTATTATAGAAACAGCAAGCGCCAAAAAAAATATGCAGCTGCAGCCGCCCCGAGCGGCTCGGGGCATTGAGGCCCTGACAGGTTTAGGAGGCTTTTCCTTCTTCTTTGGTTTTTCAGGCGATTCCTTAATAGGTCTTATAAGTCCTATAGGACTTATGGGTTCTTCTTTTGGCCCTGCCAGTTCCTTCCCAAGTTTTAGAGAAGCAAGCCTTTCAGCCATGCGCTCGGATTCAATTTCACTTTTAAACAAATCATTCATATACTGCTTAAGAGCCAACGCAGGGTCGCCTGATGGGAGTTTAAACGCAGCGCCCCAGAGGTCTAATTCCATATCAGAGGCATTTTGATAACGCTCTGACGCCTCCCTTGCCAGCGCTTTTAAAACCTTTGCCTCAAGGTTAGAAGGCATGTCCCTATTGATAGAGGAAGGCAGCGGTTCAACCTTTGCCTTTCTGACCAGCTCAAGGGTGCCTACCTCCGAATCTCCCTGAAAGAGCTTTCTGCCTGTAAGCATTTCATAAAGCACAATGCCGAGCGAAAATATGTCTGACCTGTGGTCCACAGACTTTCCCCACGCCTGCTCAGGAGACATATAAGAGAGTTTTCCCTTAAGCATTCCTGTTGTAGTTTTTGAATGGGCGCTGGCCTTTGCAATCCCAAAATCTACAACCTTGACCTCACCCTCGTAAGATATGAGAATATTCTGAGGACTTATATCCCTGTGTGTGATATTAAGGTCATTGCCTGCGCTGTCTTTCTGTTTGTGCGCATAACCAAGGGCTGCGGCAACTTCCTTTGCTATGAATAATGCAATTGAGACAGGCAGCAGCTTCTTTTTCTCTTTCACTTTTCCAAGTATTGCCTTAAGGTCTTTTCCCCTTACATATTCCATTGCAATAAAATAACTCTGCTCTATCTTTCCGAAGTCATATATCTGAGCGATATTTTTATGCGTGAGATTCCCGATAAGTTTTGCCTCGGATATGAACATATTAATAAATTCCTCGTCAGATGAAAGGTGGGGCAGAATTCTCTTTACAGCCAATACCTGTTCAAAGCCTTCAATGCCTATCTTCTTTGCCTTGAACAGCTCGGCCATGCCGCCGGTGGCGACCTTTTTAAGCAATATGTATTGGCCGAATTTTTCCATAGATAATTCAGCGAACTGTTGCAGGCGTTGAGAAAAAGGCCTTGCAGGCCTGATAAATCCCTTCTTCATCAATCCCGTATTTTTTCCTCAGTATAGCCTGTGAGCCCTGCTCTACAAATTCATCAGGTATGCCGAGGATTTTAATTTTTATTTCAGGAATATCCATGCTGTTCAGATATTCAAGGACTGCGCTTCCGAAACCTCCGGCAATCATGTTCTCTTCAATTGTAATTATCCTTTTGGTCTTTGACGCCATTTTCAGGATGAGTTCCTTATCAAGGGGTTTTATGAATCTTGCATTTATTACTGACGCCTTTATCCCCTCTTTTTCAAGCCTCTCTGCCGCACCAAGCGCAGGATAGACAACATTGCCTATGGCTATCAATGTTAGGTCAAAGCCCTCTTTTAAAATTTCTGCCTTACCAATATCAAAAGCTGATAGCTGACCGCTGATACCTGATGGCTGTACTTTCCCACGCGGGTATCTTATTGCCGAGGGCCCGTTGTGTTTTAAAGCGAGTTCAAGCATGGCTTTGAGTTCCAAATCATCCTTTGGCGCCATGACAGTAAGATTAGGGATGTGCCTTAAATAAGAAATGTCAAAGACTCCCTGATGTGTCGGGCCGTCCTCGCCGACTATGCCCGCCCTGTCAATTGCAAAGACAACAGGCAGCTTCTGGAGGCAGACGTCATGGATTATCTCATCATAGCCCCGCTGAAGAAAAGTGGAATATATCGCAACAACAGGCCTCAGACCCTGAGCTGCAATGCCGGCCGCAAATGTTACTGCGTGAGGCTCTGCTATGCCGACGTCATAAAACCTATCAGGAAATCTTTTTTCAAAACATTCCAGCCCTGTGCCCTCTCTCATTGCCGCCGAGATGGCAATAAGCCGCTCATCCTCTGCGGCAAGCTCTGTGAGCGCCCTGCCGAATATTGCACTATATGAAACGGCAGCGGCGTCGCTTAGAGAAGAGCCGGTTTCTATTTCAAAGGGTCCTACCCCGTGAAATATGCAGGGGTTTTTTTCAGAGAACTCATAGCCCTTGCCTTTTTTGGTAATGACATGGACTAAAGTGGGCTCTGTTGAGTTTTTAATATTTCCGAAGGTCTCTATCAACAGTTTAATGTCATGTCCGTCTATGGGACCTACATAGTTAATCCCGAGTTCTTCAAACAATATTCCCGGCAGGAAAAGTCCTTTCAGGGTTTCTTCTGCCTTCTGCGCAATCTTTGTAACGGGCGTTCCAAGTTTTGGGATGCCTTCAAGGAATGCTCTCGTTTGCTTTTTAAATCGCTGATAGAGGTCTCCTGTAAGTATCCTGTTTAGATATGCAGCTAATGCGCCTACGTTTTTTGAGATTGACATCTCATTGTCGTTCAGCACTACAATGAGGTCTTTTTTTAGCTGTCCGGCGTGATTCAGCCCTTCAAAGGCAAGTCCGGAAGTCATTGCGCCGTCGCCTATAACAGCCAGCACTTTACCCGGAATTTTGAATTTTGAATTTTGAATTTTGAATTTTTTAATTAAGTCCCTGGCCTCTATGATTCCGAGGGCTGCTGATATTGAGGTTGAGCTGTGCCCTGTGCCGAAGGCGTCGTGAACGCTCTCGTCTATCTTGGGAAACCCTGAGATGCCTTTATACTTTCTGATAGTTTCAAATTTTTCATATCTCCCTGTGATAAGTTTATGCGTGTAAGACTGGTGCCCTACATCCCATACAATCTTGTCAACAGGCGAATTGAATACATAATGAAGAGCCAGCGTCAGCTCTACAGTTCCGAGGTTTGATGCAAGATGTCCGCCGTTAATTGATACGCGCTCTATTATTATCTCTCTCAGTTCTTCAGCAAGGTCTTTTAACTCTGCAGGAGACAGGGACTTGACGTCGGCAGGTGATTTTATGTTTTCTACAGGCATTGATTAACAGTTATCCTTTATTTGCAATTATATTATTAGCTCTTTCTTTCAAGAAAATACCTCGCAATTTCCCTCAATGGCTCTGCCTTGCCTGAAAAATCCTTAATTGCAAAGACTGCCTCTGCTATCAGTTCTTCAGCCTTTTTCCTGGAAGATTCAAGGCCGTATATTGATGGATAAGTCATCTTCTTTTTTCTTGCATCAGAGCCTGTGGTCTTGCCGAGTTCATCCGTGCTGCCCTCTATATCAAGTATATCATCTATCACCTGAAAGGCAAGGCCGATGTTCTCTCCATACCTTGTGATTGCATTAAGGGAAGGCTTGCCGCAATTTGCAAGGATTGCCCCTGCCCTTAAAGAGCCGGATATAAGCGCTCCTGTTTTATGCCTGTGAATAAAAGAAAGCGTCTCTTTGTCCGGCTCTGCATTCTCCGAGAGAAGGTCCTGCGCCTGGCCCCCTACCATTCCATTAATGCCTGCTGTGAAGGCGAGCTCTTTAATGGCCCTTATTAATGCCGTGTTTTTGATGTTTCTGTTTGAGAGCGAATTCGCCATCATATAAAACGCCTCTGTAAGAAGGCCGTCTCCTGCAAGGATTGCCATTCCTTCACCAAATACCTTGTGGTTTGTCGGTTTGCCTCGCCTTAAATCATCATTGTCCATGGCAGGAAGGTCATCGTGTATCAATGAATATGTGTGGATGAGTTCTATTGAAGATGCAAAGGCAAGTATGTCTTCGGAATCCCCGTCGCATGCCTCATGCGCTGCAAGGCAGAGTATCGGCCGGATTCTTTTTCCGCCCGCAGACAGGGAATAAGTGATGGAGTCTTTTAAGACCGGCGGAATAAAATTCGGAGAAAAGTATTCTTTAAGAAATAAATCTATAAGCTCCTTTTTCTCTTTGAGATAGGCCTTTATGTCCCCTGTCCAGTCAAGTATTGGCATGCTAACTCTTTTTTAATCTATAATCCCTGTGGTCTAAACAGGCATCATAAGTTACGCGGTCAATCTTTATCCAATCGGTCTTGTCTATGCCGCGTTTGTTTTTAGTAGTCGGGCTGAAAGGAAAAGCACAGGCAACCTTTATCCAACGATTATCTTTTGCTGCAATATGCTTGATTTCATCTACAGCTTCTGTTAAGTCCTGATCCTGGCTTAATATAAGACAGACATCGTAAACATTTTCACGTGCCATGCGTACAATATCCAGAGCTATCCTAATATCAACGCCTTTTTCCTGCCCAACAAGAAATGTATACGGGGCCCCATCAGGCAGCTTTACGGTCTGATTGCGGTATCTAAGCGGCCGCGAAAAGATTTGAATGCCCATTCTTCCCATCTGTGCAAGTTTTGATTTCCAGAAGTGATGCCAGAACCCATCATCTTGTTCATCTGGCATGCCCGTGTAAAAGTGAACCTCTTTTTGCGCCCACCCTTGCGCCTTACAAATTTTTTGAGCAAGGCAAAGAGGTTCATAATTGGGATAAACGTAACCAAAAGCTTCCTTGACAGCGTAGAAAAGGTTTTGACCGTCTATGAAGACCATAGCACGTGGTGATGTCGGTACTACAGCCATGCACTACCTCTGAAAATAATAACCCCGCCCAAGGCCTTACGGCGTGTTGGACGGGGAGCAGATAACTTCAGTGACTTTCTATGATTAGAATAGCGCATACAATTTTTACTTGTCAAGGCTTATTTTCAGCCAAAAATTAACCATTTCATTCCCATTCAATCGTGCTTGGAGGTTTTGAGCTTATGTCATAGACCACGCGGTTTACGCCTTTGACTTCATTAATTATCCTGTTAGATATCCTTCCCATCACTTCATAGGGCATCTGCGCCCAGTCAGCGGTCATCCCGTCAACGCTTGTAACAGCCCGGACAGCAATAACATTATCATACGTCCTTTCATCTCCCATTACGCCGACGCTCTTTACCGGGAGGAGCACTGCAAATGCCTGCCAGATTTTATTATAAAGTCCCGCTTTTTTTATCTCATCCAGAACTATAACATCGGCCTTTCTTAAAATAGCAAGCCGTTCTTTTGTGACGTCGCTGATGCATCTTATTGCAAGACCGGGACCGGGGAATGGATGGCGGTTTATAACCTCATCAGGTATTCCCAGTTCATGTCCGAGGACTCTGACCTCGTCTTTAAACAATTCCCTCAGAGGCTCAATAAGTTTCAGCTTCATCTTTTTTAAAAGCCCGCCGACATTGTGATGGCTTTTTATAGTGGCTGAAGGGCCCTTGAAAGATGTGCTCTCAATCACATCCGGATATAAGGTCCCCTGTGCAAGGAATGAGACCTTCTTTATCTTCATTGCCTCATCTTCAAAAACCCTTATAAACTCGTTGCCGATAATCTTTCTTTTTCTTTCCGGGTCTTTTACGCCCTTGAGTTTTTTCAGAAATCTTTCAGAGGCGTCCACATATTTTATATTCATGTGGAAACTTTTCTTAAGCATGAGTTCAACTCTTTTCGCCTCGTTGTGCCTTAAAACCCCGTTGTCAACAAAAATACACGTAAGCGCATCGCCTATCGCCTTATGAACCAGCACAGCAGTGACAGAAGAATCAACGCCTCCGCTTATTCCGCATACGACCCTCTGATTGCCTGCCTTTTCTCTTATCGCGCTCTTTGCAGTCTCTATAAATGATTTCATGGTCCATGCCGGTTTGCAGCCGCATATATGGAAAATAAAATTCTTTGTTATCTCCCTGCCTTTCTCTGTATGGGCAACCTCCGGATGAAACTGCAGCGCATAAAAGTTTCTCTTTTTATCAGCCATTGCCGCCACCGGAGAATTTTCTGTATGCGCTATCGGCATAAAACCTTTAGGATATTTCTCTATCCTGTCTCCGTGGCTCATCCAGACGATGATGCTAAGTTCACCCCCCCTCCTGCTCCCCCCCTTAATAAGGGGGGGATGGGGGGGTATGCCGTTAAACAAGTCTGAATCATCATCAACCATAAGTTCCGCCCTGCCGTATTCCCTTTTTGCAGCCTTTGCAACCCTGCCTCCAAGCAGATGAGCCATAAGCTGCATTCCATAACATATGCCGAGAATCGGAATGCCCAGGTTAAATATTTTTATATCTGGGATTGGGGAGCCCTTGCTGTAAACGCTTGAAGGGCCGCCTGAAAGGATAATGCCCTTCGGCTTAAAATCCAATATTTTTTCAAAAGGCGCGTTATACGGGAATATCTCGGAATAGACTCTGTTTTCTCTCACGCGCCTTGCAATAAGCTGCGTATACTGTGAGCCAAAATCCAATACCAGGATTTTATCTTTAAGCATAGTTAATAATTATAAAAGATTAGCGGGGCAAAAGTCTAAATCAGGGGAAGGCATGAAAACTGCCGCTGTCAACAATATGCGCTGTCAACAATATATGCTTGACAATGTATGCCAATATCTTAATATATAGATTAACCCGAATAATGTATTTTTGGTTAATATATAAGAGAAAAGAGAGGTAAGATGAGTTTACTGGATAAAAGAGTTGAGCTCCTCAGGGCAATAGCCCATCCGGCAAGGGTTAAAATACTTGAAGAGCTGATGAAGGGCGTAAAATGCGTCAGTGATATGGAAGGGTTTCTTGGCCTAAGCCAGCCTAATGTATCGCAGCACCTATCCCTTCTCAGGCGATACGGAGTAATTGACTATTACATAGACGGCAGACTCAAATGTTATTTTCTCAGGAATCCGATAATTCCAGACATCATAAAGATTCTGAAAAAGGATTACATAAAGGAGCTGCCTGCTCCTGCCTGCTGTCCTGTTACTAAAAAAGGGAAATATCCGGGCGCAAAAAGGCGTTAATCTAATCGGGAGGTTAAAAATGGATATCAAGCTGACAGAGCTTTCAAGCTGCGCGGGTTGAGCGGCAAAATTCAGTCCTTCGGACCTGTCCCACGTGCTGGGGCAGCTGCCTGACATAACAGACCCGAACGTTCTGGTCGGCCATGCCAATGCTGATGACGCAGGCGTATACCGCATTACAGATGACATTGCGGTTGTTCTTACAGCTGATTTCTTTACGCCGATAGTTGACGACCCATACTGGTTTGGAGCTATTGCTGCAGCCAATGCGCTCTCGGATATATATGCAATGGGGGGAAAACCGCTGGCTGCTTTAAATATCGCAATGTTTCCGAATAAACAGGAGTTCTTCCCTTCGCTTAAGAGAATCATGCAGGGCGGTGTAGATAAGATGGCTGAAGCCGGAGTATCCATCATAGGAGGCCACACCATCAGGGACAAGGAGCCGAAATATGGATTTGCTGTTATGGGAGTTATACACCCCGCGAAGATTCTTGACAACTCAAAAGCCCAAGCGGGAGACGCATTAATACTGACAAAAAAGATAGGCACCGGGATTATCGCCACAGGGGTAAAGGCAGGCAAATGCAGCGCTTCTGTTATTGAGGAATTCACAGCCTCAATGGCGGCATTGAATAAAAGGGCAAGCGAGATTATGCTTGAAATCGGTGTAAGCGCTGCAACAGACATAACCGGTTTCGGCCTTATAGGGCACCTCCATGAAGTGCTTACTGCAAGCAAATGCCGGGCGCTTCTTCATGTGCGGCAGACGCCTTTTTTTGAAGACGCCGTGAGACTCGCTGATATGGGGATAATCCCCGGAGGGACAAGAGACAACGGCAAGAGTTTCAATCAGTATGTAGCCTGGGACGATACAGTTTCTGATACAGAAAAGATTTTGATGAATGACGCCCAGACGTCAGGGGGGCTTCTTATCTTTGTGCCTCAGGAAAAGAAGGATAAGCTCCTGAAGGCTCTGGACAGGGAAAATATATCAGGTTACTGCATTGGCAATGTAACCGGCGGCAGCGAAGGCGCCGACAAACAGATAGCGGCAGAACGGTAGCCGCCTTGCTTAACTTATAGCTTCAAGAGCGCTCCGGTATTATTTCCTTGACAATATATGCAGATATTATTATATTTGAATGTAAGGAGGAGGTAACGAATGAAAAAGGAAATCGTGATGTTTCTTTCAACAACGCCTTACAGTTTTGAGAACACCCATACTATTTTCAAGCTCGCCGATGCAGCGCTGAGAAAAGGCGGCAAGATAAGGCTTGTGGTTTCCGGCGACGGCGTGTTCTCCATAGTAAAAGGACAGCTTCCGCAGTCCCTGTCAAGGCTTGAGGACCTGGTGGGTCGGGGCCTTAAGGTCGGCATCTGAACAGGCTGCATGAAAACCCGCGGCCTTGCGGGTGAGGATTCGGTTGAGGGAGGAGAGATGAGCTCTCTTAAGGGACTTTTCAATGTCATAAAGACAAATCCGGTATTTTTAAATTTCGGCGTATAGGGGGAGCTATGGGAAGCATAAGCATAATTTTAAGGAGGCCGCCTTACGGCTCTGCCGACACATCAGAAGCAATCCGTCATGCCCTCGGCGGCGTAACCAATGAGATGGATGTAAAACTCATATTGGTTGACGGAGGCGTAACTGCCGCAAAGAAAGGCCACGACGTATCCGGCACAGAATATTCCAGCATTGAAGAAGGAATCAGGGACTGTATAGACATGGGCGCCGCAGTATTCGCTGATAAGGCGTCAATGAAAGATTACTGCCTTGACAGAGGCGATATTATGGAAGGCGTAACGATTGCCAACGGTTCCGATATTGCCGGGGTGATAAGCGGTTCGGATGTAACAATGATTTTTTAGGAGGGTTAATATGCTTGTGATTATAAAGAGCGCTCCGGATACCCCGGAGGGTAAAAGGGGACTTAAAATGGCAAGAGATATGGCTGCTGACCTTTTCTTAATCCAGAACGGCGTTTATTTTGCGCAGGAGGAAAGGCTTGAAGGTTTTTGCGGGATAGCATACGCTCTTGAAGACGACTTAAAATTGAGGGGAATCAAAGGCGTCGGCATAGAGAAGGGTATAAGGGAAATAGGCTATGACAGTTTTGTGGACCTTATGGATGAAAGCGACAAAGTAATAGGAATGTTTTG
>Ga0210019_1002591_pt1 | contig 17424 bp, 11 predicted proteins | sample CryGeyCG2114_020_2_FD_183969 | JGI IMG/M metagenome (GOLD analysis project Ga0210019, IMG submission 183969) | Groundwater microbial communities from aquifer - Crystal Geyser CG11_big_fil_rev_8/21/14_0.20 (SPAdes) (version 2) | ecosystem: Environmental > Aquatic > Deep subsurface > Groundwater ...
TTTTTTGGATGATCGGGACGGGAGAAGTCGCAATAATCCCAACTATAATCGAAAAGAAAATAGCTAAATATAAGCGGCCCAGATAAGGTTTTAAGTTCCGGAATAAGCGCTTATAAAGGGACATTAGTCACCAGGATTTTGAGACAGGAAACCAGAAATTGAAAGGAAAAAGCCCCTGGAATTGAACTCAATTCAATATCCAAGGGCTAAAAAAACCGTTACTTAAACGGAGTATATTAGGCCTTCACTTCTTTTGCAGGCAGGAAATCTTCAAGACCCGCGCCGTTTTTAATGGCTTCTTCCATCATTTTCACAGACTCGCGAATTCCTTCCTCACAAACTTCCAGTGAAATATCCTGGATATCATTTTGAGAGCACCACGCCATTACCCGGTTTCGGGTATTGTCCCGCATGAATCCCTGAGGAACGCGTTCAAGCCTTGCTAAAGCTTCCGGGGACCAGTTGAAATCATCAGGGCTCAACTCGGCACCCAGAGCGCGGATATCGCCCGGAATTTCTTTACGACTCTCATTGTCATCTTTCTTAATCTTTTCATTGAGGATCTTCTCAAGAAAAGCGAGGGAAACCTTTTCGACTTTTTGAACCCGCGCATTTTTCTCAACACGAGCATGGGCTTTTCTCCTCAAATGCCCTTGCGGAAATTCATTAAGCCGATCCAATGCTTCCTGCGTCCACGATACTTTAACATCATCAAAGGTGGTGAACGTTGTGGAATCCTGAGCCTCTTGGTACGTAGCCTTGAACTCGTCTTTATTAACAGGAAGCAATCGTTCAACGCCAGCATCACAAACACTGCATTTGATAACATCGCCCTTATGGTAAGTGTTGCAACTGGTGCATTTCAGAGTGATTTCTTCAGGAGCTTTACCGGCATGGGCTTCTGCCATTTCCTCTTTCAGCATGCCCAGTCCTTCCGGATTGTTCGGGTCAATGCCTTCTTTCTTCATTTTCTCACCGATGGCAGACATTGCCTGCATAGCGCCTGCGGGAAGGATTTCCTGGACCGCTTCGGTGATTACGCTGGATGTGATCATACTATGCCCGCGTTCCAACGCATACCTCAGGATCGCGGAAGTCGCCATCGGCCTCACAAATCCTGGAATCTTTTTCAAGCGCTCTTTTGCCTCAGCAGTCCACTCAATGCTTTCTTCCGCCTGCATATCTATCGGCGGCTTGAACACTTTGCTGGAAAGGAGGACGTTGCACGGAACCAGACGCAACAGGTTTTCGGTGTTTCCTCCGATGTCCATGTCGGGAGCGCTATGAACCCCGATCCGTCCCAGAATCAGCAAATAAGGGTTCTCCTCCCGCGCGTATTGCAGAATTTTCTCAAAAACCTTTCCGTCAAGAAGACGAATGGTGCATTCCATATTCTCTTCTTCACAAACTTTCCGGGAAATTTCCAGATGCGCCTGATAGATTTTTGCCAACCCTTTGTCAATGATGTCTTCATGAAGCTTTTCCTGTTGCTCGAACTTGAAAACTTTGGAAGCCTCACGGGACAATACACCCGTCAAACTATTGAACATGGCATAATGAAAATAAGGATCGAACGTAGAAATAATTTCCAGAGGCCGGTTCAATTTTCTGGCCAAATCAATGCCGGTCATCAGCCCGCCAAAGGAATGACCACTCCCATCTACCGCAACAACGATCTTTCCGCTGGAAGATTTTTGCTCATGAATTTCAGGACAGTTTTTTACTATCAACATATCTTTCGCAGTACGACGGATTACCCTTTCGGCCACAGTTCCAATCATGCTGTCTTTAATCGCCCCAAGCCCCAAAGCACCCATGATTACCAAGTCATAAGAGGATTCTTTGATATCACGCACCAATTCAGTCCAATTACGCCCCTCCAGGGATTTGCCTACAAAAGGAATTCCCAGTTCTTTACATTTATCTTTGGGAACATCCAGATAGGAGTCACTGATGACTTCCATCCCTTTGGTGATCAACTGGTCATGAATATTCCGTTGTTTTTCTAATTCTTCCTCATCCTGATACTCTTCAGGAAGCCCGCTTTCCATTTGACGGAACCGAACATCATGCATTTTCGCCGCATAAACATGGCTTGCGGTAATGGTCGCCTCTGACTCCTTGGCAAGCTCAAGAGCCAAATCCACACAAGCGTTGGAGTAATCAGAGTTGTCTACCGGTATATAAATATTCTTAAACATGGGGTGAATTTCTCCCTTCCAGAATCCTGGGAAATATAGTTTTGAAAAATTGGAATTCTAAATATTCTAAAATTAAAGAATCGCTTAAAAACGATTCATTAATCAACTGCGGTATCAGACGTATCACACACTTCAGTGACGATGGGCATTCTAGCAAATTATTCAACTGTGTCAATTAGAAATAAGGCAAGATAATGTTGTAATTATAGGTGTTTTAAGAGTTTGGAAGCATTCAGCCTAAACCTGTTTAAACTCAAACTTTCAATCGCATACGACACACCTTTATTTCGCAGTCCTGTAAAAAATCCCCACCCACACCCCCAGCAACCCGGATCAACAAAATTCCCATAACTAATTGTTTTTAAAAGGATAATTTTACAACGCTTTTTCCTTACAAATCTGCTTTGCTAGAAAACTAATTTTTCGCTACAATGGAGTCGGTCAAGCAATGCCTTTCTCAGGCCGCTAGCAGAAGGTGCAACGACGGTGAAACCCGGAATCCATCTTTTAGTTCAGGTCAACTCCTGAATCGACCGCTGATGTTCTTTTCAGCCAGGGACTTTAAGCTTTCAAAAGGAGCCAAATGCTTTTTAACCACAAAGATGAAATAACCCTACTACTCAAAAATATTGCCACTCCGGATAATGGTGGCCTGAAAATAGAAAATGCCGACAAACTACGAGGAGATGTTCTCGATCAATTGATCCAGAATGCCGTTCTCAACCCTTCACCGGAAATAAAAGGCCTTAGCCGGTTTCTCATCAAATCAGCGGCACTGGAATTGGGTATTGTCAGTTCATCGATTCAGGGCCTCTATGAAGCAAGGGGTCGGGGCGAGGTCAAAGGCTTTACCGTCCCCGCTCTCAACATCCGTGGCATGCCTTATGAACTGTGCCGGGCCATTTTTCGAACCGCTATAAAAATGAACTCCGGGGCATTTATTTTTGAACTGGCTAAATCGGAAATGAGTTACACCTTCCAAAACCCGCACGAACTGTCCACCGTTATTCTTGCCGCGGCCATTAAAGAAGGCTATACCGGGCCCGTCTTCATTCAGGGAGACCACTTTCAGGTCAACGCCAAAAACTATGCCCAGGACCCCGAAAAAGAGATCGCAGGACTCAAAAATCTAATCCAAAGCGGGATAGCTGGCGGTTTCTATAATATCGACATCGACACCTCGACACTGGTCGACCTCAGCAAACCCACCGTTGTTGAACAGCAGAGAGCCAACTTTGAAGTTGGCGTTGAACTCACCCAACACGTCCGGGAATTAGAACCTGAAGGCATCACCATCTCCGTGGGCGGGGAGATCGGCGAAGTGGGCAAAGAGAACAGTAACGAGCAGGAACTGCGAGCCTATCTCGATAACTTTAACGATTTGCTGGAAAAAACACGTAGCGGAGCGACCACCATCAGCAAAATTTCCATCCAGACCGGAACCTCACATGGGGGAGTGCCCCTGCCCGATGGAACCGTGGCCGAGGTTAATCTCGATTTTGATACACTGGAAAACCTGTCACGCATTTCACGTGAAGATTATGGGCTGGCGGGAGCCGTCCAACACGGCGCGTCTACCCTGCCCCAGAACCTGTTTAATAAATTTCCAGAGCTGGAAACAGCAGAAATTCACCTGGCCACCGATTTTCAAAATATGATCTACGGGAGCAACTTGTTCCCCAACGACTTTAAAGAAAAAATATACGGTCATCTAAGAGAAAAGTTTGCCGCAGAGAAAAAATCCGGGGAGACTGACGAGCAGTTTATCTACAAGACCCGCAAAAAAGGCTTTGGCGAATTCAAATCCGGGTTCTGGGGATTGTCCAGTGAAATTCGTGAAGGAATCGGCAAGGAGTTGGAAGCAAAAATGGACTTCCTGTTCGACAAACTGGCGGTGCAAAACACCAGGGACGCGGTGAATAAAACCGTGGAACTCGTTCCCATCCGACCGACCCTTCAGGATGAGGTGAATGCCTGCCAATAGGAGGTTAGACACCGTACCTCCAGTGCTTTCAGTAGGGGCGATTCATGAATCGCCCCCCTACTCCTGTAAAAAATAATTTACCGCAGAGGACGCGGAGGGGGACACGGATTGCCGTCCAATCTTTTTGTGTTTAATGCCATCCTCATTCTCTGCCCATTCGAAAAGAGACGATCTATCCGCAGATTACGCAGATGAACGCAGATGAACGCAGATGAAAAACCCAAAGAAAATAATCTGCGAAAATCTGTGCAATCTGCGGACAAAAAATCTTTTGAGGTGTTTTCCGTTACATCCACTATTTCAAATCCGTCCACCTGTTGAAATCTCCGGCAAAAAAGGCTATATTATTGACATCTGGCAAATCGGTGGACTGTGCTCCTGTACCGACGAGCGAGGATTCGGCCCGGCACAGCGGGCATAGGGTCACTCTCCAAACATCAACCGCATTCTCTGCCCATCCGAAAAGAAAGAATCAATCCGCAGATGATGCAGATGAAAAACCCGAAGAAAATAATCTGCGAAAATCTGTGCAATCTGCGGACAAAAAATCTTTTGAGGTGTTTCCCGTTACATCCACTATTTCAAATCCGTCCACCTGTTGAAATCTGCGGACAAAAAAGGATTTAGCCTCAACATTACCTTTGCGCAATGAGCCTATCCAGTTCATTGGCGAACTTAAATCGTTCTTTCTGACCAAAACCGGCGGGGCCGCCAGTTTCGACACCACTACCGCGCAACTCGTCCATGAAGTTGCGCATACTCAATATATGACGGATATTATTTTTATTGTAAACCTTGCCGCGTGGATCCAGAGCCAATGCGCCCCTTTCTACAACCCGGGCGGCTAAAGGAATATCAGCCGTAATGATTAAATCCCCGGCTTCACATTTATTTACAATTTCATCATCAGCAATATCCGCCCCGTGTCCCACCTGAATCAATTGAATGAAAGGGGAGTCCGGCAGGCGCATCTGCTGGTTCGCAACCAGGGTCACCGTTATTTCTGTCCTGTCCGCCAAGCGGAACAAAATATCTTTGACCGGCTTGGGACAAGCGTCTGCATCCACCCATATTTTCATTTTTTATCCTTGCCACCCGGCGTGAGATCAAGGGTTAATCGGGGTTCATCCGTGTTTATCTTTGGTTAAAATGTGTACCACCCAGCTTCCTTGAGGAGGACAATTCAAGGACTTTTTCAGCAGACTGTCAGCTTGGGATGTTACCTCCGGCATTGACCGAGGTTATTCGAGCCAGACTTTCATGTCGCGTTCTTCATCATTGAGTTCGAAAAGGATTTGAGGAACAAAACCTGATTTTCGGGCTTTATCCTGAATGGAAAGCAAATCTATATTCTGTTTTTTGATTGATTCCTTAACCGGTTCATCCATCACCCCTTCAATGTCGTCGGCGCATCGCGCGGGCATGGTCAGGCTGATTTTATTGCCATTCGGCTTCACCACATGCACCTTGAGGTAACGGGCTATTGAGTCGAAAGCCGGACTATGAGGAGCACCCTCCACTGGAGAAAAGATCAAAGCCCTTGCCTGCGGATATATGTCGGAGAGAATTTTATCCATGGTGAACTGCCAGGGCAGTGCAACATCTAACCGTTTTAGCATAGTGGTCAAGCCATGTAACGTCCGCATCAGGAAAATCATTTGCGGAGGTGCGGAAGAACGGAACCACCATTTCAGGTCTCCCACGATCTGGTCGAACCGTTCACTCATTCTCCAGTCTTTAACGTGATAGGGAGCTTCCACCAGAAAAGGCTCAAGCAGTACGGACATCAAGGCCGGGAGAGTCGGACGCAGGTCTTGCAATTTATCAGGATCAAAACCCAGAGCAGTAAGACAGGTCACCGGGTCCAGGTTCTCCCGGTGGCGCAAGGCCAGAATGATCCTTAAAAGTCCCAGTCGGACATCATCTGGAATTTCCATGACACTGCCAAAATCATAAATGATCAGAACAAAATAATCTTTTTTGTATTGCCGGAAGGCGAAGTTTGCCGGCTGTGGGTCGGAATGGACAAACCCGTTGCGAAACAACATATGGAGATAATGCTGGAGAAGTAACCGCCCCATAGCCTGCTTTTGCTCCGGCATCATGGTTTCGGCTTTATCCAGATTGAACCCTTCTTCCTTTTTCTGCACCAGCACAGTAGGACGGGTAAACTCGGTGAAAACCTCGGGAATCACAATACGTTCCAGCGGCTGGATTTTCTGGCGATAGTTTTCCTGATGTCCCGCTTCAATCCTGTAGTCTAACTCTTCGCTGAAATTATGCCAAAAGGCATCGCGGTAGCCATCCATCCTGAACCCCCATTTCGCCACCGGCCCCACTTTCGGCAACCAGCCCATAAGGTTCATTTCTGCTTCCACCGCAACGTCAATTTCAGGATATTGCACCTTCACCGCGACTTCCGTGCCATCCTTAAGCTTGCCAAAATGTACCTGTCCCAGAGATGCGGTCTTACAGGATTTCTCCAACTTTTTAAAAACCGTATCCCATGGTTTACCATAGGCCTTACTGATTAGTTCCGTGACTTCTTCAAAAGAAAGAGGCTCCAAAGAATTATTGAGAGATTCGCGCAGAGCCTGATCTTCAGCACCCATGGTCATGAACTGGCCTATCTTGGCAGGCAATCCCCTCGATTGCCCCAGCAATTCGACCAGATAATGCTGAGCCCAATGGCGCTGGTCCTCAGTTGTGGACTTGTGCAACTTTCTTGCCGCCGCCCCTAACTTTAAAAGATTGGCGCCTCTTTTAAAAATCGCACCAAATTTCATTAATTTTTGGCCCCATTCGCGGCACTAGCGCTTCAGTTGATTTTTAAATTGACTGACTTCTGCGATGACTCCCTCTGGCACCTTTTCCTGACTTCCCTTGGCCCGCATTAATACCTCAAGCCGTGGCGTGCCAGGGTCCCGGAAAATTTTCCCGGCCAAGTCCGCCACGTCACCTTTTTTGAGGTCCCGGATTGCTTCAATCAATTTTTTCTTAAAACGGAAGTCTCCTTTTTCATCTGTAGCAAGAGAGTAAAGGTCCCCCGCCACCGCACCGATGCTGTCGCCTTCCTTTTCAAGGGCAACGATCAGACTTTGCTGATGCCGTTCAAATTCCTGATCGGTCAAATTGGCGAACAGTTTTTCTGTGCTCGCCAGCCAGCTATCCACCCGTTTGCTCATTTCAAAAGGGCCATGCGTGGAAGACTGAATCACCAATCTGAAAAACAGGCGTTCCTCAACGCGTTGATGAAAACTCCAAACAATATATCCCAATTGCTGGTTGGTGCGCATTTGTGTATAAAAATCGCTTTCCACAATGGAGGCAATTATTGATGTCTTGGCGAGGAGGGGCAGGTTTTTATCTCCCACCTGAATGGCGTAAGCCAGAGAATTGTTATTATCCGCCACCTCCCGGCTGAACCGAAACCGCTTTCCTTCCGGCAATACTTCCACCACCTGTTCGAACCTTTCATTTTCTGGCAGAGGTTTACTCCCCAAAGCCGTCAACAGGATTTCCACGTTTTGCAGGACTTCGTCATCGGACCAGTTGCCATGCACCATCCCCGTAATATATACCTTGTCATAAAGCGTCTTGGCGAAGGCTTTGACATCATCCAAAGTGATCGGGGCCAGGGCTTCGAGTTTTTCCTCTTCCGTATACTGGTCCTGAAGGAGCATCAACCAATTGTAGTAACCACCACGCGCATAAGCCTGCCCAAGTTTCTCATTTTTCAATCCGCGAATCATCGCCTCTTTAATATTGGCGAATTTCTGTTTATCCACCTTCACTTCTTTCAGGTTTTTAGTCACCAGTTTAATCAAATCACCAATTCGTTCTGAATAACCGCCAAGACTCAGGAGCACCCCTTTCTTTTGAATCGACAAGCCATAGGATAATCCCGCCATCTGAATAGGGTAAACCAGTTCATTCAAGCCTTCCTGCATCATGGCCTCATAAAGTTTAGCCAATTCCAAATTTTTAGCGCTACGATAAACCTTTGGTGTTTCAATTCGGAACGTCAGGGCTATTTTAGGTTGCTTGAAACGATGGTCATATTTGAACCAGACTTTTGCCCTTTTATCATCCAGTACCAGGTGTGGGTCTTCCTCGACCAGTTGCAGGTTATAAGGAATAAAATCATTTTTCTCCGGATAAAAAACACCATCCCCTTTGACTGGGTTGGATAATTTCCTGAAAGCCTTTCCGCCAATTTTCCTGAAAGAATATTCAACATCGTAGTACGGTGCCTTGCTATCGGTTTCAGCCAAATTATGGCTCAAAACCACCATTGCATTTTCAGGAGTCAACGTATCCAGAACCGCCTTATAGGCAGAAGGTTCATATTTCGTAAAAAGGTAAGGCAGTGTTTCCACATCTTTCAAATTATAATCCTGCATCAGCGCCGCTTTGCCCGCAACGAATCCCATACCCTCATCCGGGTTTTTCCAGTCAAAATTAATCTGAGCCATCGCCTGGGTTTCCTTGAAAGTGTATTCCTCAAACCCATGTTCCCGAATCATGTGAATGTAGGAAAAAATCAACTCAAGTATTCTCTCATATTCGTTCAATCCTTTTTCGGTCAGGGAAATATTGATGCCAAAGGAGTTGATATCAGGATGGCTATTCCCGCCGCCCGCGCTAAGGCTCAATACCAGTCCCTCTTCCTTTAGCTTGGAGAGCAGAGAGCCTTTGCCTTCATAACCCAGTACAGAACCAACGATAGCCGCCGGTTTGCTGGCCTGATGGTCTTTAAGGCGTATGGTCGGAAAATCAATTTCCAACGAGCGAACATCCTTGATGGTTTTTATTTTAAGCAACCGGTATTGGCCATTGAGCGGTTTTCTGAACTCAGGGGATATTTCAGGAACTTTGACCGGCCGGTCAGGTATGTCGGAAAAATATTTTTGCGCCACGCCGGAAAGGATTTCCATCGGCATGTTGGAAATAAGGGCCAGCTTCATATTGGAGGCGGCGTAATAACGATTATAAAACTCATTCAATGCCGGGCCATTGACCCCCGAAAGAGTTTCCTGATTGCCGGTCCCAAAGTTAGCGAGAGGATGCCCCGGTTCGGACATCAGGCCGGAAACATAGTTGCCTCGCCATCCATCATCAAGTTTGTTCTTTTCATGTTCATTGTTAACAGCTTTGACTTCCCTCTCGGAATAGGTTTTGTCAAACAGGGGCGACTTGAAAAAATCACTGAAACGGTCCAAGGCTTCATTGAATCCATCGTGTGACACCTGGAAGAAATAGTTGGTGATGTTACCTCCAGTGTAGGCATTGGAGGCTCCCGAGTGCGAGTCGAGAAACTTTTTATAGGACCCCACTTCCGGATATTTTTTCGTCCCGAGAAACAACATATGCTCCAGATAATGGGCCAGCCCCGCTTTTTCCTCAGGATCATACAGATAACCCGTGCCCACTGATAAAGCGGCGGCACTCCGATGCACATCCGGATCGGAGATCAAAAGAACCCCCAAACCGTTTTCCAGCGAAATGGTCTGGGTTTTACGTTTGTCTCCCTTGACCGCTTCGGCGGAAGAAATTAAAAATACAATCCATAAAACCAGAAGTAATCCGGTTTTTATATATTTTGGAATCCGATTCACAACCAACCTCCAGTTTCTTAGCGGAGAACCCCCGCAGGTAAATAGCAATAGCTCTCAACCGCCAGCAATTCTACTCTCGGCTGAAGAAAATATCCGCAACCGTTTTATTATATCGGGGACTTAACAGCAAAAGGAGTTAATTTTTTTTAATAAACAGAGAGACAAGGAACCAGCAACAATAAATTTAACAGGTTGCTGAAAAACTCCCCAAACCGTCATCCTTGAGGAGCCCCTTCAACTATGCTCAGGGCAGGCTCCGGCGACGAAGGATCTCGAAGTTCCTTATAAAACAAGAAGAGAGATTCTTCGCTGACGCTCAGAATGACATGCGAAAGAGTTTTTCAGCAACCTGTTAATCAGATTTACTGCCAATCAGGAATATACCGATCAGGATCATTCCCCCGGCCAACAGGCGTTGCGGCCCAAAAGGTTCCTTAAGTTTCCAGCATCCCCAATAAACCACCATCAACACGCTGACCTGACGGAGAGAAACAATCGCGCTCACGGCTTCAAACTGAAGCACCACACAAATCAGGCCATACGAGCCTAATGTTGCAACCCCGGCAAGCAAACCTTTTTGCCATTCCTCTCGCCAGGTCCGAAAAATATGTTTTGCCGGATGATTTAAAAAAATATAAATATTGCAAAGCAAAAATCCTATGGTCGCCTCAATGAAAAAAAAGGTGATACCATTGGCAAACGGCTGGTCGGGCAAATGTTTTAGAAAAGAATCCATCCCCTTTTTATCCACCAGACTGTAACTGACCACCATCACCAGCGTAAAAAAAGCCCAGCGTAAATCATGGTGATTCATAGCCCGCAGAAGGTTTTTGAATCCCTTTATAAGTTGGCCTTCAAAGTGCAGAATATAAATTGCCGTCAGGATGAACCCTATTGCCACAAAAGCGGTGATATTCAGGTGTTCATCAAGCAACAACCAGGCAAAAAGAGGTACGAATACCGGCGCAGACCGGGCAATCGGGTAAACATAGGAAATATCAGCGGTCGCATAAGCCCGCGAAAGACAGAGGATATACACGCCGTGCAAAATTCCAGAAATAATGCCCCAAATAAAAATTTCATTATTTAAGGGTGCCATTCCAAACTTGCTGTAACCAACCAAGGCCATGGTAATGATCCAGACCCCTTTTAAACCGGAAAAGTACTGGGAATTTTTGCTGGTCTGGGTCAATATATTCCAAAAAACATGCAAAAGGCTGGATAATAGAACCAGAATAATATTAAACAGTGACAAACTTTAAACTCCGAAACGCATCATTAAACATATTTAAGCGGGATTTTCGGCATGCAGGCAAAAATCGCATTCATTTCCTATCCGGTTGCAAATTTAGACAGGGCTGTTGAATTCTACCAGAAGGTGTTGGGAAAAGAACCCCTGTTTCACAGGGAAGATTGGGCAGAGTTTGAACTGGGTGGCCAGAGGCTGGCTTTGCAAAAGACCACTTCTCCACCTGGAGTTGGGGCCGTAGTTTATTTCCTTGCCCGCCCTATTGAAGGTTTTGTGTTTCGGTTGAAAGAGATGGATGCCCCCCTGGACGGAAACATAGAAATCCATTCCTACGGAAAACTGGCCCGGTTTCAGGATCCAGATGGAAATATCCTGGGCCTTTATGAACCGCCTGGGTGACCCGCAACATTCAGAAATCCCATTGAGCGTATCCCTTTGATGAGGTACAATTGCCACCATGAATAATCCATTGACACATTTTCACAATGGGGATACCCATTCCCACACAATCCTGGCCTTATGAATAATCCATTGACGCATTTTAATGAAGAAGGCCGTGCGCGCATGGTCGATGTCTCCGATAAAACCCATACCTCCCGAAAAGCAGTAGCCACCGGCGAAGTACATATGCAACCGGCAACCCTGCAGTTGATTAAAGAAGGGCAGATAAAAAAAGGCGACGTGCTGGCAGTCGCACAGGTAGCTGGCATCATGGGAGCCAAGCGAACCCATGAAGTCATTCCCATGTGCCATCCATTGCTACTTACCGGCGTAGACATCAGTTTCCAGGAAAACCTGGAACCCGACACCGAGACGGGGTTATGTTCCATCACCGTGACCGCCACGGTTAAAGTAACCGGGCAAACCGGGGTGGAAATGGAAGCGCTGACGGCAGTTGCCATGACCGTGCTCACCATTTATGATATGTGTAAAGCCGTTGACCGGGGGATGTATTTCAACCATATCGGATTACTGCATAAATCAGGCGGCAAATCGGGAACTTTCGATAAAGAAGCCGTGGAGACGGGGAAATGATCACCATTAAATATTTTGCCAGCCTGAAATCCATCGCCAAAAAAGAAGAAGACAGTTTGGATATTGAAAATCCAATAACCATAGGCCAGTTAAGTGATATCATTTCTAAAACAGCGCCAGAAATGGGAGCGATCATCCGGGAGAAAAAAGTCATGATCTCGGTCAATCAAGAGATGGCCTCTGCCGACACAATCATCCATGATGGAGACGAGGTTGCATTCCTTCCCCCATTCTCGGGCGGAGCCAAATAATAAGGACAACACCATGAGCACGACTACCGACTCTAAAATTAGAATCCAGCAAGAAGATTTCTCAGTCACCGATGAAATCGAAGCTATGAAAAAAGTTTCCCGCAATATCGGCGGCATCACCACCTTTCTGGGAACAGGAAGGGAGCTTTCAAAAGGCCAAAATATCACCAAGCTCAATTTTGAGCACTACCCCAAGATGGCGGAAAAGAAGCTTGAAGAGATCCGGGACCAGGCCATTAAGGACTTCGGAATCATCGACATGAGCATCATTCACCGGATCGGCCCCATCGACATCGGTGAAAATATTGTCTTGATCATTGCCGTTGGGGAACACCGGGGAGAAACTTTCAAGGCCTGCGAATGGGCCATCGCTGAACTCAAACGTACCACGCCCATCTGGAAACGCGAAACCACCTCAACCGGTGAAGTCTGGGTTCAAGACACGCCCTAGGCGTACAACTGTGGTATTCCCTTCCGCAAATTTCATGCCCCAAAGGGGTGCAATTGCCTTATCTTGTAGCAATCATTCATGATGGTTTGATTAACCTTTGCCCTCTACTTCTCCGGGGCCAATTCACTTTGGGCTCAGCCGGGGTCCTCATCGCTTATGAACGAGCCATTTAATCCTATTATATTAACTGTCAACAGCCGATTGGCCCGCTGGCTTTTACTGGAACAAGATGAGAAGAAGAGAAATGCCGGTGAAAAAGCCTGGGAAACTCCACCGATACTCTCCTTATCAGCCTGGTTACGAGAAGCCTGGCTGGGATCATGGCCGACCCTGTATCTTCTTAGCGATTTACAGTGCGAAAAAATCTGGCAACAAATAATTGCCCAGGATGCCGCCCGGCTCGACCTCGTTCACCTTCAAGGGGTAGCCTCTCAGGCTCGTCAAGCCTTTACCCTGATCCATGAGTACCGCCTGCCTCGGGACCCAAAACTTTATGAGTTGACCGATGAGGCAAAAACCTTTCGGAGTTGGACAAAAAAATATGAAAAACGCATTTCCGCACTGGGTGCTTTAGACCCCTGCATGCTTATGGATGCTGTAAAAAACTCGATGCAGAAAGGGGACATTCCCCTCCCACCCTCTCTTCGTCTAATGGGTTTTGAAGAGCAAAGTCCTCAACTGAAAATTTTTCTCGATTTTCTTCTCGCAAAAGGTGCCCATGTTGAATTTATATCACCCGTACCGGCCCCACAAACACTTGAGGAACAACTCAAGGACCATCCCGCTCATGTCAGGGAATATGAAAACAGGCAGGGAGAAGCTCAAGCCTGCGCTCGCTGGGTAAGATCAATATTCCAACCGGGAAAACGTATCGGCATCGTTGTGCCAGAACTGGAAAAATATCGCGCGCTTCTCAAACGTGAGTTGGCGGCAGAACTGGTACCCGAATCCATTTTCATTTCGGATGAACAAATTTTACCGTTTAATATTTCACTGGCTCCTCCCTTGTCTCAGGAGCCCATGATCAAAATGGCATTGAACCTGTTAAGCATAAAAACTACTGTTGTTCCCATCAGCGCGTTCCTGTCATTCATCCAAAGTCCATTTTTTGGTTTTTCGTATCCACCTGATCAGGAAATATCCGATCTGGAGCGAAAACTGCGGCGCAAAAGAGTGCTCTCCATCTCTCTTGACCAGTTCCATCCAGTTTCTGGTTCACAATTGAGTAAGTTTGTAGAAAGCTTGAAATCCTGGACCTTGAACAGTAAAAGTTTGTTATCAGGAAAGTGGGCAGAGGAATTATCGGAATTTTTAAAATCCATCGGTTGGCCCGGAAAATCCATGGCCGACCAGCAATCCGTTTTGTCAAAACGTCATCAGGCCTTTGAAGCCTGGAAAGATTGTTTGAATGAGCTTTGTTCCCTGAACCAGATTCTCGGCCCTATTGACAGGTTGCAAGCTCTAAATCATCTTACCAATATAATTCAAGGCAAACCTTTTCAGACTAAAACACCGGAGCATTCCATCCAGGTTATCGGCCTTCTGGAATCATCCGGAATGCAATTTGATCATTTGTGGGTTATGGGTTGCCATAGTGAAGCGCTCCCCACCCACCCAGAACCCAATCCTTTCATTCCCTACGAAATCCGCAGTAAGTGTTCTATCCCGCGCTCCAACCCACAACGGGAGCTAAAATTTGCAGAACAGTCCCTGAACCGCCTGCTGATGGCCGCACCCGAAATTTATTTCAGCTTTCCCCTTCATGATGGAGATCTGGATCTGGAAATCAGTCCCTTGTTAAAAAATTTTCCAAAGAACGAAGCGGCAGTTTATCCTTCCAGGCGAATCAAAGATCAAGTCATGGTCCTGAACGATCTCGAAGAGTTCGCGGAGCCCGCATTTTTACCAGCAACCGATTCAGAAAAAACCCTTTTTAAAACCCAAGGTATTTCTTCCGGATATTCCCTGCTCAAGGACCAGGTGGAATGCCCTTTCATGGCCTTCGCCAGGCACCGTTTAAACAGCGACCGCCATCAAGTGCCCGAGGTTGATTTTGACAGTCTGGACCGTGGTAACGTCATCCATAAGGCTCTTGAATTATTCTGGTCGAAAACAGGCAACCTGAAAAACCTTTTAAACCTTTCCGAACATTCCCTCGAACAACAACTTGATCAATTCGTCCGGGAGGCTATTAAAATTTGCTCAGAACGAACCAGTGGTCAAACGCAATTCAACCAACTGGAAATAGAACGAAACGTACGGGTTATCCATGACTGGCTACGCGATGTGGAACTCAAAAGACCCGATTTCAAGGTGCTTCGAAATGAGGAAGGCATTTCAATAGACCTCTGCGGCATAAAACTTCTGTTGAGAATTGACCGCATTGATGAAATCCCGGAAAAAGGTTTGCTCTTGATCGACTATAAAACAGGAAGGAATGCAAAACCAGCAGACTGGTTTGCAGAGAAAATACGCGCCCCACAACTACCGCTTTATGCCATCGCCAAACTGCCCGCAGGTTTGGCCTATGGTCACTTGACAATCGCCAATCCCGAATTCAAGGGCACGACTATTCCCGATCTGCCGCTGGGAAAATTTAAAAATACGGATTTCACCCAGTCCAGCGAGTTTACCTCCTGGGAAGAGTTGCTGGAGCACTGGAAAAATAATTTAAACGCTGTCGCGGATGAGTTTTTAAAGGGGAACCATGAAGTTTTGCCTATAAATAAAGGGGAACCCTGTCGGCATTGCGAGTTTGGCTCACTTTGCAGAATTCGGGAAATTGCAAACCTGGAAACTCAGGAGGATATTCCTTGATGCTGGCAGATGAAAAAATAAGAAAGCAAGCACTTGAGCAGGACAAATCTTTCATCGTTCAGGCTCCGGCGGGATCGGGAAAAACCGAATTGCTCATCCAACGTTATTTAAAACTTTTGGGACTGGCAAATTTCCCGGAAGAAATCCTGGCAATGACTTTTACCCGAAAAGCCGCGGCGGAAATGAAGAAAAGGATTTTTTCTGCCCTCACCGAAGCTCAAACCTGTCAGCAACCCGACCAATCCCACGCCCGATTCACCTGGGAGTTAGCGCAAAAAGTTTTGAAGCAGGATAAATCGCGGGAATGGAATTTGATGAATAATCCTGCCCGGCTGAGAATTGTCACCATTGACTCATTTTGTTCTTCTCTTACACGACGGATGCCCTTGCTGTCAGGAATGGGCGCGGGTTTGGACATCCAGGAAAATGCCAGAAGTCTCTATCGAGAAACGGCCAAAAACATTCTGAACCTGGCGGAGAGCGAAACCAATCCTTATGGCGTACTGGTACGAAATATTCTCCGGCATATTGATAATTCAAAAGAAGATTTCATAAACAGAATCGTCCAGCTTTTGACCAAGAGAGACCAATGGATGATCTCGTTTTTCGATCCACGTGAAAACCTGGAAAGACATTCTTTAGATGAGGAGTATAGGAAAAAACTGGAGCGTACCCTCGCGGGTTTGGTTCAATCCCGGCTCGGTGAAATGAGGGATTTATTTACCGTCAATGTCCAGAAGAGGATATGGAAGGTGGCCAATTATTCAGGCAGGAATATTGATAATACTTCTCACCCCTGTGCCTGTCTTGCGGACCTCCAGAACTTTCCCGACACCACCATCGGTAGTCTGGAAATATGGAAAGGATTGGCTCATCTATTTTTGACGCAATCCAATACTTACAGAAAAAAACCGGATGTGCGATTGGGTTTTCCATCCGGCAAAGATGACGAAGCAAAAAAAATGAAGGACAAATTTGTCGAGTTGGTGAATTCTTTGCAGGAAAACCCTGCCCTGCTCGTGGGACTTGCCAAAGTAAAAAAACTTCCTCGGGGACACTTTACCGATATGGAATGGGATTTGCTGAAATCCACCATCCGCCTGTTAGCAGAAATTAATAAAAAGCTGAAAGATGTTTTTTCGGCCCGACAGATCACCGACTTCACTGAAATTTCCTTGTCTGCCATCAACAGTCTGATCCAGAAGGATGAGGATGGGGAGGAACAGCCAACCGATTTGCTTTTTTATCTTGATTGCAAAATCCATCACATCCTGGTGGATGAGTATCAGGACACCTCCTTCAAGCAGGAAGAGCTATTGCGCAGGCTAACCTCAGAGTGGAGCGATGATGATGGCCGCACGCTTTTCATTGTCGGTGACCCCAAACAATCCATTTACCGCTTCAGGGATGCTGAGGTAGGTTTGTTCATAAGAACTCAGGATCGTGGACTGGGGGCTTTGCAGTTAGAATCATTGTTACTGGAATCCAACTTCCGCTCCCAAAAAAACCTTGTCGACTGGGTCAACGCCTGCTTTGAAAAAATATTTCCAAAACATAATGACCCGGATCTTGGCTCAATTTCCTACACCCCATCGTCAGCGGTTTTACAAGAAAGTATGCACCCGGGGGTGCAGTATCATCCAGTCCCGCACCAGGAGGATAGCCAGGCTATTTCTGAAGATGAAGCGCAGAGGGTAACAGCTCTGGTCAAAGATCTGCAATCAAAATATCCCAACAAAAGTCTGGCGATATTGGTAAGGGGACGAAATCATCTCACTTCAATTGTCAGGTTTTTTAACGAGGCATGCGTTGCGTTCA
>Ga0210019_1002593_pt1 | contig 17410 bp, 20 predicted proteins | sample CryGeyCG2114_020_2_FD_183969 | JGI IMG/M metagenome (GOLD analysis project Ga0210019, IMG submission 183969) | Groundwater microbial communities from aquifer - Crystal Geyser CG11_big_fil_rev_8/21/14_0.20 (SPAdes) (version 2) | ecosystem: Environmental > Aquatic > Deep subsurface > Groundwater ...
ATTCAGGCTTGATCTTAGCTATATCGCCCGGCCAAAAATGCTTAACATCATGGCCCAGCTGCTTCAAAGCCCTTTCAAAATAAATGCCCATTGTATCGGGCCGTTCCTTGCTGAACAAAAGAGAAATCTTCATATATTAAACAGGTGACTTTATTTCTGCTTTGATTTTCTTGAATATTTTCTGTAATTCAGCCATGCGGCCGTAAGTCTTTTCTTTGCCCGCAAATAACAGCAACTCTCTTCCTGAAAATACATTCAAAAAAATATACATGAACAAAAACGGGGTAAAACACTTTTCCGGAACAAATATATTATTTATCCCATCATGCTTTGTTATCATACACCTTACCTTTTTGCCGGGAAAGCCTTTTATAATAACAGTAGAGGGCGTCTTTTTACCGATTAACTCCAAAGAAAACTCTCTCATGTAACGCCATCCAGAGTCGCAAGCAAGAATATATTTTTCAGCCATAGTTATCTTATTATATTATCCCGATCTTTCTAGCAGGGTTGCCTACTGCTTTTATATTGGCAGGCAATGACGCGATAACATTGGAACCTATCCCAACAAGCGTATTTTCCCCAATGTTAATGTTATTAATTATATTTGAACCGCTGCCAATGTAACAATTTCTGCCGATCTTTACATGGCTGGCAACACTGACTTTTGAACCTATAAGACAAAACTCTCCAATATCAACATCATGATGAATCACTGAATTCGGTAAAATGCAGACATGATTGCCTATGACAGCATTGCTTGTCACCACAGCTCCTGCCATTATCAATGTGTTATATCCAATCTTTGCTAAAGAGGAAATGGTAGACCTGGGATGAATAATGACGGCGAACCGATGAGGGGCTATATTTAAGCTTTCTATAATATCTTTCCTTCGGAGATACGTCTCGGGAGAGCCCGGCACAGCGAGAATCTGCACATCCGGATACTTAATGAGTATATCGCGCGAAAATACCTCATAGCCATTTTGCTGCACGCCCTGCTTTTCTTTATCGTCATCAATAAAACCAATCAGTTTATAGTCATTGGTTATGCAGTCAATCGCCTCGAGGGCATTGCCATTATACGGAAAAACAAAAAGTTCTTTCATAGCCTTATTTTTTGCCATATGGTATATATTTAGTCAACATAGCAACAACTAAATCCTGCTCTTTCTCTGATAAACCATAGAATAGCGGCAACGATAATGCAGTATCCGCTACGTGTTCAGTGATATTTAATTTCTTCCTGCCGAATTTTCGCACATAGTATGGCTGCTTATGTATAGCCATATTTGCCAGCTTTACATGGATTCCATTTTTATTTAATCTCTCTACGACGCTCCTGATTTTCTGCGCCTGAACGCTTTTAATCTTTACTACGTATGATTGAAAATTTGTTTTTGCGTAAGGCGGGATAAGCGGAGGTTCTATATACCTCGTATTTTCTATCAAACTATTGTAATAATCGGCCTTTTTCTGCCTATCGCATATTATGCGGTCTAAGTTTTTCATCTGAGATATCCCAATGACAGCCTGTAAGTCCGTCATGCGATAATTATATCCCAATATAATTCCCTTATTGCCCTTCAAGCCATGGGATCTCAGGATCCTGATTTCATCCGCCATCTTCCTGCTGGAAGTGACAATCATGCCACCTTCCCCTGTAGTGATAATTTTTCTCGGATGAAAACTAAAACAAACGATGCGGCTCATAGCCCCTATTTTTTTATTTTTATATGATGAACCCAGCGCGCAAGCAGCGTCTTCAATCATCTTTAAACCATATTTATCCGCAATTTTATTAATTCTATCCATATCCGCAGGCAGCCCGAACTGATGAACCACCATGATAGCCTTTGTTTTTTTTGTTATATGCTGCGATATTTTCTCAGGATCCAGATTAAACGTATCCGGATCAATTTCTACAAATCCGGGTTTTGCGCCTGTGTAGAGGATAGAATTGGCTGATGCAATAAAGCTATAGGAAGGAACCAGGATTTCGTCGCCCTTTTGAATACCTGAAGATAATAGAGCTAAATGCAGGGCAGTTGTACCAGAGCTAACCGCAATAGCGTGCCGGGCGCCCACATAATCCGCTAGATTATTTTCAAATTCTTCTACCCTCGGCCCTTGCATAACCCAGCCTGACTTTATAGCTTTCTCTATCCCGTCTATTTCTCTTCCGAAAAAAGCAGGCCTTGAAATCGGAATCTTGGTGATTTTATTGCTCATGTCTTTCCAGCCCGGCTAAATTATCTTTATACCATTCAATAGAACGCCATAATCCTTCGTCCAAGCCTATATCTGGTTTAAAATGAAGAATATCTCGTGCATTTCCTATGTCCGGTATCCTGTAACGTATATCCGTCCCTATATGTTTTTTAAATATGATCTTTGAGTCAGATCCTGTTTTCTTTACTATCTTCTTTGCCAAATCAAGTATATTTACACTAGAGTCAGGATCCCCTATATTAAAAATATTTCCCACAGAAGACTTGTTCGATAATATCATTTCTATTGCATTAACCAAATTTTCTATATAGCACCATGCCCTGACCTGCTTCCCGTTTCCCGTAACGACCAGAGGGTTGCCTGATAAGGCGTTTTTTATAAAAATCTGCATCGCGCCCTCTCCTACCTGTCCGGGGCCATAGATATTAAACGGCCTCACGGAAACTACTGGAATACCGTATTCTCTTCCAAATGCAAATACCAGATGTTCGGCAGCAAGCTTGGATACAGAATATGTCCAGCGTGACTCCTGCGGAGGCCCTTGTGTAGTAAGGCCTCTTTCCCTGACCCTGTCCGCGTATGGCCCATATACTTCGCTGGTAGAAAAATTCAGAAACAGCTTCAAATCCATATCCTTCGCTATATTCAAAATATTATAAGTCCCCAAAAAATTCACTTCCATTGTCTTTACAGGATCTTTGTAATATGAAGTTACCCCGGCCATTGCCGCTAAATGAATAATCGTATCGCAGCCTTTAATGGATTTTTTTAATAATCCTGTATTTAAAATATCCCCTTTTACGATACTGATATTCCTCTGCTCCTTCACAGGAAAATACCGGAGGGCATCTCTTCTGCCATTATCATAAATAACAAGCTTATTGCAGGAGACAAGCTTTTGTATAATCGCCGTTCCTATAAAACCACGGCCGCCTGTCATAAATATTTTTCTATTCTTAATCTTTATCATTTATCCTTCTTTTCTAAAAAATTCTTTTATGTTTCCGCAAATGTATTCCACCTGCTTCTCTTCCAGCTCCGGAAACATAGGCAAGGAAAGTATCCTTCTGCTCGCTTTTTCCGTAACAGGGAAATCCCCTTCTTTATATCCTAAAAAGGCGTATGCCGGCTGAAGATGTAAAGGCACGGGATAATGTATACCCGTAGAAATTCCTTTTTCCTGCAGATATTTTTTCAGACTGTCTCTGGCATCACTCTCTATCACAAAGAGATGATATACAGGCGAAGAATCCCTGCTTTCGCCGGGAAGATTTAAAGGCATATCCTTTAAAAACATCCTGTACCAGGCAGCAATCCGCTGTCTCTTTTTATTCCAATCGTTCAAATATTTAAGCTTCACGCTTAATAGCCTGGCCTGAAGCGTATCCAGGCGATGATTAAACCCCAGAATTTCATGGAGATATTTTTCTTTACGCCCGTGATCTTTTAACGAACTAACGGTATCGCTAAATTTCACATCATTGCTGACTACGGCGCCTGCATCTCCATAAGCGCCCAGATTTTTCCCGGGATAAAAACTAAAACACCCCGCATCGCCCAATGTTCCTACTTTTTTACCCTTGTATTGCGCCCCATGAGACTGGGCTGCGTCTTCTATGACCTTTAATCCATGTTTCTTAGCGATTGAAATCACTCCATCCATCTCAGCCGGATGGCCATACAAATGCACCGGTATTATCGCTTTTGTTTTTTTGGTTATCGCATTTTCTATCTTTAGAACGTCTATTGCATATGTAACAGGCTCTATATCCACAAAAACCGGCCTGGCGCCGGCCGCGCTTATCGCTTCCGCAGTCGCAATAAAAGTATTGGGCACCGTAATAACCTCATCTCCCTGCTTGACGCCATACGCCGATAAAGCCAGGTATAAAGCAGAAGTACCGGAACTAACACCCACAGCATATTTAGCGCCGCAGTATTCGGCAAAGGCTTTTTCAAAATCTAAAAGCGGTTTCCCTGATATAAACGCGCTCTGTTCAAAAATTTCTTCTATGGCTTTTTTAATTTCCGGTTCTATCGACCTGTATTGGAGTTTCAAATCTACTAATGGTATCTGCATAAAATCCTTTCCTAAATATCATAAGGGGTTTTTAATGCATCATAACGGCACTTCAGATCCTTTACGTCTTTTATCAGCTTGGCAGGATTCCCCGCTGCCACCTTTCCGTCCGGAATGTCTTTTGTAACCACTGATCCCGCGCCTATAACTGCAAACTCCCCTACGGATATATGCGGCAATAAAGTTGTATTGGCGCCGATCTTAGCAAATTTTTTCACCCTGCAGCCTTTCTTTAAGCATTCCTTTGCCCTGGGGCACAAAGGATGAGGAGTATTGGTAAGGACTACGCCCGGGCCGATCCAGCAGCCTTCTTCAAGAACGCTATACTCCGGAATAAAAACGCGCGTATGTATATTTACCTTATCTTCTATATGGACATGGTGCTCCACAACCGAACAAGTTCCTATGCGCACATGATTACCAATAATATTATTTTCCCGCAAAAAAACATAATGCCCTGTTTCAAAGTAATCCCCTATCTCATTCCCGGCATATATAACCGTATGCGAACGAATCACGGCATTTTTTCCTATTACAGTTTTCAGTTCTCCTTCTTTTTTCCCGCGAGGAGGTAGGCCGATAATCGAATAGTCCCCTATTACAGCGCCTTCTTCTATGACTACATTTGAATGAATCTTATAGGTTTTCATTTTATTTCTATATTTTCCCCGTTTTGTTTCAGAGACATCTGGGCCATTTCCAAGACCCTTACCACTTTTAAGCCATTTTCGCCGTCAGTACGAGGGCTCTTATTATTCAGAATACAGTCTATAAAATGTTCGCATTCTTTTAGCAACGGTTCGTACGATTCCAGCTTTGGTATAACAATATCTCCGGCCCTCAGCCTGGTCTGATATTCAGCATAAGGCCTGTCGCTAGAAACCAGCCTGTCGACTCCCTTGTCGTATATCTTGATTTTTCCTTCGTTATCAACGTCGTCGTATATAAGCATTTTTTTGGAACCGACAATGGTCATCTTTCTTATCTTGCTCGGATCCAGCCAGCTGACATGTATATTGGCCATGATATTATTTTTGTATTCCAGATTCATAAAAACAACATCTTCTACTTTTTTGTTTATGTACGAACTGCCATACGCCCTGACTTTAGAAGGCGAACAGCCTAATATAAAATTAATGATTGAAACATCATGAGGGGCAAGACTCCACATGGCATTTATATCTTCCTGCACCCGCCCTAAATTTAGCCTGGTCGAGTAGATATAATAAATATCGCCTAATTCGCCGCTCGCGATACATTTTTTGATCTTAATTACCGCGGGATTAAATTCAAACGTATGTCCTACCATTAAAATCTTTTTCTTCTCTTTGGCCAATTTTATTAATTTTCTCGCATCTTCGGAGCTAAAAGCCAATGGTTTCTCTACTAATACGTGCTTATTGCAGGAAAGGGCTGCTTTCGCAAGCGAATAATGGGTTTTGGCAGGCGCGGCAATGACAACAGCATCTATCTTGGGATTCTTCAGCATTTGCCAGTAATCCGTATAAAGTTTTTTCACAGGATAGAGATCAGCCATTCTTTTCAGCCTTTTTTCATCCATGTCGCAAAGCGAATAAAGCTCTGAATCCTTTATTTGAAAAAAACTTCTTACTAAATTAGGGCCCCAATAGCCGCACCCAACTATGCCAACCTTTAACACCTTACCCTCCTTTTTCTTCCAGCTGCTTTTAATATAGAATATCTTTAATTTTATCACAAAACCTATTATAAATACATTGATTTAAGAAGAAAAAATATAACTTTATCGAATTTCTTTTTACGCAACAGTATATTCAACCAAACCTTTAAATTAAACATAATTCTTCCAACCTCAATAATGCGCAGAGAGCCGTGCATTCCTAAATCAGGTATTAGAGAGCCTTTCCTGATAAAAATATAAACCCAGTGCCCTTCATCCAATGAGTTTCTAATATCTTTTTCCAGCGTCAGGGATTCACCCTTTTTTATGTCTTTGATAATATAAGCTATCCTTTTAACGCTCCCCCATCTTTTATTAAAAATATCCCTATTTCTTTTAAATTTTTCATCTCTGTCTTTTATTTTTTTAAACCCTACATTCTGGGCGTGATACACATACGCTCCTTTTGCTATAACGCATTTATATCCCGCCTTTACAGCCCTCCTGGAAAAATCAGTGTCTTCAAAATTTCCGGGGCTGAATATTTCATCAAAATTCCCGACTTTTTCGATAACTTCTCTTTTTATCAGCATGCAAAAACCGATGCAGGACGATATTTCTATGTATTTTCCTAGAAACCCGTTTAATGGCTTTGGATGGCCTGTATTATTGCTGGAGGGATTTACTATCCCGATATTGGGGTTACTTTCCGCTATTTTAATCATCTCTGAAAGCCAGCCTTTATGGACTTCGGTATCGTTATTTAAAATACATAAATACGGCGCGCTTGATGATTTTATCCCCTGATTTACCGCTTTTGGAAAACCCATATTTTCTTCGTTTCTTATAAGGATTACAGCGTCTTTGTTTCCTGATAATTCCTTTAAATAAGAAGCTGTTTCGAGAGCGCTGGCATTATCCACCAGGGTAAGCCTGTGCGGAATATCTGTATTCTCGGATATGCTTTTTATGCATTTCTCTGTAAGAACTCTCTCATTCCATACAGGTATGATAATATCGCATTTTACATCAGGCATTGGTTAATTCTTTCTTCAGTAACATAAGTCCTGTTTTGCAGTCATATGTTTCCGAAATTCCTTCTTTTTTTACCTTATCTATCTTTAGCCCACCTTTTTTAGGCCGTTTTGCCTTTAATTTCAAGTCCTTTAATTTAACTCTTTGTATTAAAGCCTTATTAAGTCCAAAAATATCCGCGATTTTATTTACATAATCGTACCTGTTAATAAATTCTGCCCCTGCGCCGTGATAAATGCCATTGGCTTTTTTTTCTATAAGTTTTATTACTATTTCAGAAAGAAATCCGGCATAAGTAGGCGTAGAATAAAGATCATCCGCGGCGTAAACCTTTTTATTATTCTGCATATTGTGGATTATTTTTACTGCAAAATTCTTGTTTGGCTCGGAGCTTCGCTCCGCTACTCCAGGATATATATAGAGATTGCTTCGGCGGCCTTCGGCCTTCTCGCAATGACGTGTAGGCGCGGAGCTTCGCTCCGCTACTCCATAAAGCTGGCACGTCCTGACTATTAGATACTCTTTTAACCTGGCTCTAACGATATTTTCCGCTTCCAGCTTAGTTTCGCCATATTTATTTATGGGATCCGGCTTATCTTCTTCCTTATACGGCCCGTTCTCGCCGTCAAATATATAATCAGTGGACACATAAACCAGCTTAGAATCATACTCTTTTATTTTTTTTACCAGATTCGATGTGCCTTTTATATTTACATCATCCGCAAGTTTCGGTTTCAGGGCGCACAGGTCTACGTCTGTAATGCCTCCGGCCATTACAACTATCTCGGGCCTAAAAAAATTAAACGCCTTTTCCATGCTGTTCATATCTCTAACGTTCAGATAGAAAAGACCGCCGCATTCATGGGAACAGTACGTGCCCAGGGTGCCCCATTTTTTGCTTATTGCGTCGTTGAATAATCTGCTTCCCAGCACTCCGGAAGCGCCGATGATTAATAGTTTCATAATTTATCAATAGCCCGTCAGATTCCCGCTTTCGCGGGAATGACATATTTTGCGCTCACACAACCTCCGCGATCGCATCTACTACGTATCTAATTTCTTCTTCAGTTAATTCAGGGTACATGGGAAGGCTCATGATTTCTTCGCAGCATTTTTCCGCTATAGGGAAATCGCCTTTTTTATAGTTTAACTCTCTATAGCATTCCTGGAGATGTATCGGTATAGGATAATGGATCAAAGGATTTATGCCTTTATCGGCTAATTTTTTCATAACCTCTGTCCTATTTTTAACTCTAACTGTATATTGATGATAGACATGTTTCGCGTATCCTGCCTCCCGGGGAAGTGTTATATCCAGCTTTGCTTCTTTAAATAACCTTGTATACAGGTCGGCGTTTTTTCTGCGCTTTTCATTCCACCCGTCCAGGTGTTTAAGCTTTACCCTGAGTATCGCTGCCTGTATGGTATCAAGCCGGGAGTTATAGCCTTTTATTATGTTCTCGTATCTGCCCTTTCTTCCATAATCCCTAAGAAGAAGCGCCTTATCTCTTATTTCTTCGGAATTGGTTAGAATCATACCACCGTCACCAAAAGCTCCCAGATTTTTGGTGGGATAAAATGAAAAACACGCCGCGTCTCCGAAACTGCCGACTTTTTTATCTTTATAAAGCGCTCCGTGCGCCTGGGCGCAGTCTTCTAGTACTTTTAGCTTATGTTTTTTGGCAATTTCTATTATCGGGTCCATATCAGCTGGATGCCCATAGAGATGGACTATCAATATCGCCTTTGTTTTCTTAGTAATGGCTTTTTCTATTTTCGCAGTATCAATGCAGTATGTCTTTTCATCTGTATCCACAAAAACAGGCGTCGCGCCTGCTATAGAAATTCCAAAACTTGTGGCTATGTAAGTATAAGCCGGGGTTATTACCTCGTCTCCTTTGCCGATACCGCAACTAAGGCAAGCCAGAAATAGCGCGTCTGTGCCGGAATTCACGCCTATGCCATATTTAGCGCCGCAATACGCGGCAAACTCCTTTTCAAAAAAACCCACTTCTTCACCTAGTATAAACGCCCCCTGCTGCATAACCTTTTCTATAGGGCCTTTTAGCTCGTCTTTTATCTCATCGTATTGTCTTTTAAGTGTAAAACTGTCTACTTTCATTCATTTTCTCCTATTATTTAGATTGCTTCGTCGCTCACTTCGTTCGCTCCTCGCAATGACAAAAGAAGATCTCCTTAAAAACTTTATCCATTGAAATATCTTCCAGGCACTTCTTGTGTTCGCAGTCTGGCAATTTGAATTTTTTATAGCATGGCCTGCAGTCTGCATCTGATGATATTACTATATTCTTCTCATTTTTTGGATACGGGCCGTAGACTAATTCATCTACAGGGCCGAATATGGAGATAGTCTTTACGCCCTGGCTATTGGCTATATGAAGAGGCCCGCCTTCGCTGCAAATAACTAACTTGCATCTCTTGCACAACTCTGCCATCTCTCTTATTTTAGTAGGCGGGGCGATCAATGGCTTCTGCTTCATTAAAGACGCTATTTCCCGGACTAATTTTTCTTCTCCAGGGCCCCAGATTAAAACTATCTTAGCATTAATCTTATCTGCCAGCTCAGCAAATTTCTCAACGCCCCACCTGCGCCTGTCCTGATTTTTCTGGCCAAAGCTCATGCCGCCGCCAGGGGCAATGCCGATCAGAATATCCTCTTTTTTAATGCCTGATTGGGTTAAAAAAGTGTCGATATAGGCCTTGTCTTCACTAGTTGTAACTAAGACTGTTGAGATTGCTTCGGCCTTCGGCCTCGCAATGACAGGCAAGGGGCTCCTCGCAATGACATCTTTAGTTAAAAGATCCAAGTAATATTCCGCGACAGGCTTGTCGTTAAAGCCGTCGAACGGGAGCTTGTGGTTTAAAAATCTACCCCTAGATTTATAGTTAAACCCTCTCCTGTCTTTAATTCCCGCGCGCCAGCAAAAAAACGCGTATTCCTTGCCGAGCGACAGGTCAAATGCTATGTCAAATTTTCTCTTTTTTATTCCAGCCCAAAATCCCAGGAACTTCTTTATTGCCGCTATTTTTGACTCTTTCCAGAGATTCCGATACTCGTCTCTTTCAAATACAAATACCTCGTTTATGTCAGGATTAGTATTTAATATATCTTTTACTTTTAGATTACATATATATGCTATATGGCTCCCAGAATAGGCCTTTTTTATAGCGGAAACCAAGGGCGTGGAAAACAGGACATCCCCTATGCCGAATGGGTTTATGATTAAAATATTCTTTGCCATTTAAGTTTATAATATACCATAAAAGGCGGAAATATGGTATAATATTTTTGTTATCAAAGATATCGGAGTCCGACTCCCATAGGGAGTCGGACTCCGATGAGGTTAAAGCTATGGAAAAGTGGTTTAAATCTATAAATACGCTCGTGGAAGACCTGTATAACAAGGGCTTTGAAAACACAGGATCTACTCCTATTGAAAAGACTATCGTAGACCTGCTTAGCGCAAATTTTACGCTATGGGGCTATGAAGACGAGGCAAGGCGTAAAGACGTCCCTAATGACTATATAGCTGACCTGAAAAGAAAAATCGATAAAGAAAACCAGAAAAGAAATGATATTATAGATGCTTTAGACGCTCTTATCAGGGAAGATGTCGAAAAAAAGCTCGGGCCGATAGACCAGGCTCTCCCTATGAATTCTGAAAACCCGGGAAGTCTGTATGACCGGCTTACAATCCTGGCCCTCAGAAGCTATAACCTTAGAAAAGAAATATCCCGCAAAGACGCCGATATCGCTCACATTGAAAGGTGCTCTAAAATGCTGGAGCAAGTCCTGGAAAAGTCCGATGACTTTCTTAAATGCCTGAAAGAATTAATGGAAGATATATATTCGGGAAAGAAAAAGATTAAATCCTACAAGCAGCATAAGATGTATAACGATCCCAGCTTAAATCCGGCGCTACGTAAATAGATTGCTTCGTCGGCCTTCGGCCTCCTCGCAATGACACGAATATCTATCAGATGTTCATATTATTTAGGCAGGATGTCTGAGATCTTTTTATACTTCACGTCAAGGCTATTGCAGCATCCTATGATATCTTCTATCACGTACCTTGAAGCCTTTGGCATGGCTATTATCACTTCATTTATTTCTCTGGTCTTTATTATTCTTTCCATATCCTTCCTTGACCCAAGCACAGGCACTCCGTGTATGCGGTGGCCTGTCTTTTCTTCATCATCATCCAGGAACCCCACAGGCTCATAGTGAAGCAGTTTATTATTTTTTATTTCGCGTAAGACAAACTCCCCCGCGTCTCCCGCGCCGTATATAAGGACTTTTTTGCCCGCGAGGCTAGCCTGGTCAAAAATCTCCTTATACACCCTTTCCAAAACCCTCGACCCTGAAATAAAAAGAAACAGCATCAGCCAGTCGATAATAAAGACTGTCCTTGAAAACCCATGGAACCTCCATATAAAAAGTATCATAATAGCCGACGCAATAGAGGCAAACGAAACCGCCTTGAAGATATTCACCAGGTCCATGACGCTCACATACCTCCACATCCCCCTATAAATCCCGAATTTAAAAAACACCAGGTACTTTACGATCAATATGACCGGCAAAGATTTTATTATAATATCCTGGCTGTCTACAGTTAAAATACCTTCGTATCTTAAAAGATTCGCGGAGATATAAGCGAGGCATATGAGTATAAAATCCACTCCCACTTCCAGAATCCTTCTTTTATGGAACACTATAGTATTTAAAACCACGCTTCCGTTTTTCTTTTTTAGATGATTAAGCTCTTCCTGGCCATAAACCTTGACCTTGCCTAAAAAAACCGCGAAATACACAAGGCTTATCACCACGAGAAGTAAAAGTATGCCTGTTACCGCCATGCTCACAAACATGGAAAGGATGCTTATCGCGCCAAAAACCATGCCTACAGAATAAAGAGCCGCGACTGTCTTTTTTTCAGAAAGCCCCAATACGACCATCCTGTGCGACAGATGATCTTTTCCACCCTGGAAGACCTTGCGCGAATTAACGCTTCTCATTAAAGTCACAAACATGGTATCGAATATAGGCACTGCCAGGATAAGTATGGGCATAAAAAGCACCATTGCCAGATGCGTGGATTCTTTCCAGGTGCCCTGCATGGTGATAGCGCCCAGCATAAAACCTATAAACATGCTTCCTGAATCTCCCATAAAAATCTGGGCTGGATTAAAATTATACCTTAAAAATCCCAGAAGGCTCCCTGCCAGGATCAAGGCAGGCAATCCTACCGCTATATTTCCATTCAGGATAGAGAATATAAATAAAACTATCCCTACTATAGCGCCTATGCCGCATGAAAGTCCGTCCATATTGTCCAGGAGATTAAAGGCGTTCACAATCGCCGTTATCCACAATATCGTAAGGGGTATGCTTATGAGAGGGTAAGGTATTATGTTGATCTTTATGCCGAAATTAACAAGCAAAGCCGCTACTATTATCTGGCTGAGGAGCTTTGTGTAAGGCTTTAGATGCGCGATATCATCCAATATCCCCAAGCCAAAGATAAGGCATCCAGCCACTATAATCCCGAGGCTAGTGATATCTAATTTTACAAATATAACATAGGGGATAATAAAACTTAAAAATATAGCTATGCCGCCGAAAAGGGCTGTGGGGTTTTTGTTCCACCTGTCTTCGCGAGGCTTGGCGATATAGCCTTTTAATATGGATATTTTTTTGACAATAGGGGTAAGAAGTATTGAAAGGCTGAAAGATAATAGAAATGGTATTAGATAAGACTTGAGCATAATAATATTGCGCGAAGCTTCGCTTCGCTACTCTACTATTTTTTCTCCGCTATTTTTTGTAATACTCTACTACGCTTTTTATGGTGCCTTCCAGATCTATGGTAGGTTTGAAGCCGGCTAAGTTTTTGACCTTCGTGGTATCAGGCACGCGGCGCTGCATATCCTCGAATCCTTCCTCGTATGCCAATTCGTATGATATGTAAACTAATTTGGATTTGCTTTTGGTAATTTCTATAATTTTTTTGGCGAGATCTTCCATGGTAATTTCTTCCTGGCTGCCGATATTGAATACCTGGCCCACGGCTTCTTTACTGTTCATGAGCTTAATGAGCGTCTTTATAACATCCTTCACGTGCAGGAAGCACCTGGACTGTTTGCCTGTCCCGTATACTGTGAGATCTTCATTTTTAAGCGCCTGATTCACGAACCTGGGTATTACCATCCCGTACGCGCCGGTCTGGCGGGGGCCTACCGTATTAAAAAGCCTCACTATGATAGTGGGGACCTTTTTTTCTTTCCAGTAGATGTAAGCGAGCATTTCATCCACTGCCTTGGCAGTGGAATATCCCCATCTTACTTTTAAAGGCGAGCCCAGGATCCTGTCATCATCTTCTTTCAGGGGGCCGTTTGTATTTTTGCCGTATATCTCGGAAGTGGAAGTAATAAGGATTTTTTTATGATACCTGTGCACCATATCAAGGACTATTTCGCTTCCCTTGATATTGGTAACTAAAGATTCGAGGGGCTTTTTAACTACAAGATTTACCCCTACCGCGGCGGCTAAATGGTACACCACATCGCATCGCTCAACCAGCTTATCCACCAGCATCTCGTTCAGAATATCACCTTCCACAAACTGAAAAAACTTATTGCCTTCCAGATGAGCTATATTTTCAAATCTGCCTGTAGAAAGATTATCCAGGACAACTACTTCATCCCCGCCTGCTAATAGTTCATCGCTTAAGTGCGATCCGATAAACCCCGCCCCGCCGGTAATAAGAACTTTCATCTTTCACCTTTCCTGTTCATAGCGCTAAATTCTAAGTCGATTCTGTCAAATCTCAGATCAATCTTATCAAATCTCCTATCATGTTCTTCAAGCTTTGCAATAATGCTTCTGTTCTGTTCAGCAATTATTCTAATATCTGAACGTAAACCTTCAAACAAAGCATCCATGTGTCTTATTAATTCTCCTATGCTATCTCTTAGTTCCGTTCTCAGTTCTGCTATTTCGCCTTTTTCTTTCTTATTCATGGCCATAATAGGAGATTATTATACAACTTCTCGGTGGCTTTAATCAATCTTTCTTTTGAGAATCGATTTTTTACTATAATCCTGCCATATTCGCCGAAATTTTTCCTTTTTTCAGGATCTCTTATTAAATCCATGAGCTTGCGGCCGAACTCTTCCGCGTTCCCGGATTCTACCAGATATCCGCTCTTTCCATCCTCGACTATATCCGCTACGCCGCCTACGCTGGCAGTTACCACAGGCCTTCCAGCTGCCATTGCCTCTATAAGCGATACGGGCGTGCCCTCATTCAAAGACGTAAGCGCCACAATATCCAATCCCTCGTAAATCGCTTTTAAATCCCTTACCCATCCCCTAAACTCTACCCTATCTTGTATCCCTAATTCTCCGGCATAATCCTCAAGCTCCGCTCTCATCTCCCCGTTTCCGATAACTATAATTTTGGCTTTTAGATTCCTGACTGCCAGAAATAACATCTTATGATTCTTTATCGGCACCAGCCTTCCCACTATACCGATATTTACGATTTCGTTGTTTTCTCTCTGCGGCAATTTAAAAAGCTCGTCCAGCTCAAACCCTAATTCTATTACGCTGAATTTCTTTCCCGGAGCAATCCTGTATTTTTCCACGAGTTCTTTTTTTAAATTTTCGCTAACCGTGATGATCCTATCCGTGAATAACCCCAGGAACCTCTCCACCCATATAAAAAATACTGTCTTGATCTTCCCGAAATATCCGCTGAATACATGGCCATGGAAGGTGTGTATCAATACGAGATTGCTTCGGCCTACGGCCTCGCAATGACATACAGGAGCGTCATTGCGAGCAAAGCGAAGCAATCTATAAAACATACCTGCCAATCTCCCTAACGCCCCTGCCTTTGCAGTATGCGTATGTATAATATCAGGTTTTACCTCGCGAATGATATTGTATATCTTCCAAAACGCAGTCCAGTCATCTCTCCATGACAGCTCCCTGCCAAGTTCTTTTACGATAACCGGCTTGATGCCTTTCTCCATGGCCAGGTACATCATATCGCCTTCAGTCTCAGCCACCTCGCCGCACACCAATACTGTATCGCGGAATCCCTCGCTTAAAAGCACGGCATTCCTAGTTGGGCCGCCTATATTAATCCTAGCTATTATTCTTAATATTTTCATGGCTTTATTATAACTATTTATCTTCTTATTGTCCAGAAATCTGCTGAAAGGGTTTCCAGGTATTCGTACGGCATGGTGAAATAGCCGTCTTTACCCCACTCGGTGCCCCAGGAATTCCGGATCAGGAACCGTTTTTGGCTCTGATTATAGCCTACTGCCAGGACAGCGTGTCCGCCGAGTGCTTTTTCTTTTTTCCCAGGCATACTAGCCACGCCTGTTTTAGCCACCCGCTGGGTCTGAAAACTCTCATAAACAGTAAAGCCGAATACAAACGGGTATCCTTCCGCAAGAGAGGTAAGCATCTCAGGGAGGCTATTTATGCGGTGGTAGGATTCTATGCGATGTTTTTTAGCTTCTATATAACAGTTCTTGGGAGGCTTTCTATCAAAATGTTCTATTACATACGGCCACGTCTTTTCCCAGCATGCGCCTTGCTTTCTTAATGTCTTTATCCCATCTCTTAGAGACGCTCCTGAATCATAATCAACTGTATCTTCCAAAACTCTCTCATTATAATAAATAAAAAGCCTCGACACATCCGTATATCCCAAGTCTCTTCCCGTTCTTTCCGTTCGACGATCGGGATAATTCCGATCGTCGAACGGAAAGGTGGTTATACCTTTTCTGTCTAAGTATTCCAGATTCCCTGCCAGGGCATTCGCAGTACAGCTCCCAAGCTCCTCTTGATTTTCCACAATAGAGCAAAACTCCCTTAAATCTATCTTTTCAGGCAGTCTTACCACAGGCCTTATCGCGCTATAAAGGTAATCCCTCTGATCCGGCCTATCCGGAACCCAGCCATAACTTCTTTTAGTTTTCATATTGCCTCTTTTTTTAGGGGGGGGTTCTTTACCCAGTGGCCAGGAATTGTTTTATTTGGTCATGATTCCCTGCCAATACTGCAATACACATTTGCCCCTCTTGTCTTATCACAACACGAATACTTCCTTCTATCCCGGCTTCATAATAGGGCCTTCTTAACTGTTTATAAAAAAATCGCGGGGCTATCTTTTCCGCCTCCTGTAGATTGCACCCGCTATAGTAATAAGCAATTAAAGATTCAAATATTAGTCCTACTATTTTCTTCTGCTCATGCCCTAGACGCTTGAGGCTTCTTTTAAAAGAAGGTCTATAATAAAGAAGTAAAGGCATTAATTAAACTTTCCCTGTTTTTAAATTATCAATAAGCTTTTTTGTCACGCACTTCTCTTTTCCCTTTTCTTGTACTGCCAGGGTTTCTAATTTTGTATATTCCTCATGGGTAAACTCCCTCTCTTTTGTCTCCAGAGGAATAAATTCTATCCCATTTTTAGAAACCTCTACCTTAAACATAGACCCCTTTTCTAAGCCCAAGGCTAGTGTGATCTTTTTAGGTATGGTTATTTGATTCTTTGCGGTCATGGTAACTGTCATAATTTCTCACCTCCCATTATCAAATATACCATAAAGTAAGGAAATCGTCAAGGACGAAAGTAAGAATTTTTTCAAAATCAGCGGATTAGAGTTCTTGATTCGCTACTATATAGGACACGTTTCAGAGACGTTTTCTTTCAATTTTTTTTAAGTCATTAAAGGCTTCGCGGAGCCTTGCCTCCGCGTTATCCAGCAGATCAATCAGGGCTTGTTCATATTTACGGCCTGACAGGTCAGTGATCTTCTCAGGGGAGTCATTATCCGCAGGATACGCGGGAAAGGTGTTTAGGAAAACTATGGCGAAGACTATAAAAATTATCGAAAGCCTGATATGTTTATTCATAATATACTGCCGGAGCGCCTATATTTAATCTTGCAATAATTCTCACTATTTTCATTTTATATCTACACTATAGGTCTGTATAAATTTCTCAACAGCTTCTATTGTTTCTTTTTTGAGTTTTGGAGGGCTCTGGGTAATCCACATTGTAAAATTATATAATTCCTGATTATCTACTTCCAGCCATTTTTTATTTATATAAAGAAATGTCAATAATGTAGTAAGCGCTATCCTTTTATTGCCATTTTGGAAAGGATGATTTTTAATCATAAGATAAAAAAGAATGGCTGCCTTGCCTGTAAGAGCTTTATACAACTGCTTTTTATTAAAACTCTGAAAAGGTGTTAATAAACAACTCTCTAAAACATTGGGAAACCTTGTAGAAAAGTCAGGGATCGGCTCGTTATATTCCAACATTTCTTTGGCTAATTTAAAAGACACACTCTCTACATGCGCCAGCGTAATAACTT
>Ga0210019_1002594_pt1 | contig 17407 bp, 22 predicted proteins | sample CryGeyCG2114_020_2_FD_183969 | JGI IMG/M metagenome (GOLD analysis project Ga0210019, IMG submission 183969) | Groundwater microbial communities from aquifer - Crystal Geyser CG11_big_fil_rev_8/21/14_0.20 (SPAdes) (version 2) | ecosystem: Environmental > Aquatic > Deep subsurface > Groundwater ...
AATAGGAGATATATAATAGAAACGCCTGCAGAAAATGAAAGGATTTTGGCACTATATCTTTTACCTGAAATGTTAATACGTTTACTAAAATATTCTATAATTCCTACAATTACTGCTAAAAAAATCGGAACAAACATTTCTTTCATGTAGGATTTGTTTTTTTAAGAACTTTTAAATGTTTGTTTTATACTGAAATTCCTTAATTACCGAATGGAATTTCATATATATACTAGTCCGTAAGTGAAATCTGTAACTTTTACGGACTAGTCTATATGAAACGTATTAATGAGTTACAAATTCCTGATGCGTTTCAGTATAGTTCGCTTAAACGAAGTTAATATTGTTCGCTTTTAATGGAAACTCACTATATAATAAAATAATAAAAAAGAAAAAAAAGAAATAAATTTATTCTTTTTTACTTGGGAGAATTCTAACCATAGTTGTTCCACATGTTGGACATTGGCCTTTCATGATAGGTCGCTGTTTACCACCCTTACCATTCATGGTTGTTTCTTTACCGTTTTTCATTTCTCTTTTTGCTTTACATTTAACACAATATGCTTCCATTTTATTCACACCTCACGAATTATTATTAACGTAAATTACGCTTATTTAAGTTTATATGCATGTGCCGGCTTAAATATCTTTCGTAATATTGAGCCTATTTAAGCTTAATTTACAACACCAATCTTAATTTCAAATCTTTCAGAAACTGTGGAAGTTTCTCCTTCAAAAACAATTTCTTGTACATGTAAAACAGATTTTAAATCTTCTTTGATTGAAAGAATCATTTCCTTAAATTTATTTTCCTCACTAATTAAAACAATTTTTGCAAGTTCTTCTTTCATGGACAATTTGTGTTCAGATTTATATTTACGAACTGTAGAAATGATATCTATTCCTAAATCTCCTGTAATCTCGGCAATTTCATTTATAAGAGATTCATTAAATGATGGCCAAGCGGAGATGTGGATACTTTCCTTTCCTTCTTTTTCTTTGAAATATAATTGGTATACTTCTTCTGTAATATGTGGCATGATTGGTGCAACCATTTTAAGAATATGAAGTAATGTTGTGTATAACGCTTGTTGTCCACTTTTTCTTTCTTCTATACCACGTATTTCTGGTTTGTATAATCTATCTTTTACGATTTCAAGGTATTGGTCACAGAATATTTGCCAGAAGAATTTATCAACATCTGCTTTTACTTTTGAATATTCATATTTATCAAAATTTTCTGTAGCTGATTGAATTACTTTTTGTAATTTACTTAAAACCCATTGATCAAACACTTCTGATACTTTTGATTCAGTGTAATCTTTAAGATGCAGAAGGCTAAATTTACTTGCATTAAATATTTTTGTTGCAGTTTTTTGTCCCGTAAGCAAATCTTTTTCTTGAAATGGTAAATCCTCACCAAGTTTAGATGTTGCTGCCCAAAATCTTAATGCATCTGCAGAATATTTTGTAATCATTTCTATTGGATCAATACCATTTCCCATAGATTTTGACATTTTTCTTCCTGCAGAATCTTGTGCATGTCCAGAAATTGCCACATTTTTCCAAGGAATTCTGCCAAAATGGAAATAAGATTTTGTTAATGTATAAAATAACCAAGTCCTAATAATGTCGTGTGCTTGTGGACGTAAATCCATCGGTGCATTAATATATTCAATATCATATTCTCCTTTATGTGCCCAATTACGTACAATTTCTGGGGTTACTGAAGATGTTGCCCAGGTGTCAAGGACATCAGTTTCTCCAATTAATTCTGATGCCCCACATGTACATTTATTTTTTGTTGTGGTAATTGTAGGATCAATTGGAAGTTCATTTAGTTCTGGAATAATAAACTCTTGACAGGATGTGCATTGCCAGACAGGAATTGGAATTCCAAAATGTCGTTGTCGTGAAATACACCAATCCCAATTTAAATTTTCAACCCAATGGTCATATCGTACTTTCATGTGTTGAGGGTACCATGTAATTTTGTTTCCTGCTTCTAATAACTCTTCTTTTTTATCCAAAATTTTAATATACCATTGTTTTGTTTTCATGAATTCAATCGGTGTTTTACATCGTTCGTGCACATTTGTTGCATGAGTGATTTCTTTTTGATTTACAAGCACACCAATTTCTTCCAGTTTTTTTAAGATGCCATTACGTCCATCTTTGATGCTTAAACCTTTGAATTCGCCTGCAAGGTCATTCATCTTCCCCCATTTCTCAAATACCACGCGTAATTCTAAATTGTGTTTGTGCCATTTTTCAACGTCTTCTTTATCTCCAAATGTACACACCATCATTAATCCAGTTCCTTTATCCTTTTCAACAGCTTCATCAGCAATGATTGGTACTTCATAATTAAATATGGGAACTGTTGCTTTCTTTCCTTGAAGATGTGTGTATCGTTCATCTTCAGGATGATAAAATAACGCCACACATGCCGGTACTAATTCAGGACGTGTTGTAGAGATAATTAAATCCTGGTCTCCACTTTTGAATTTTATATCATTAAAATGAGACCCTTTCTCAATAGATTCAAATTCAGCTTGTGCGATTGCAGTTTGACATGATACACACCATGCAACAGGAGATTCTTGTCGGAAAATTCTTCCTTTTTTGAATAAATCAATAAATGATGCTTGTGATGTAATTTGACAATGTTCATTAATTGTAGAATAGGAGCGTTTAAAATCTGCAGACATCCCAATTTCTTTCCAACTTTCAATAAATTCTGGTTTTTTTATTTCAATGACATCATTTGCAATTTTAATAAATTCTTGTCGGTCCATATTTCGTGAAAGTAATTTTTTTTCTTTCTCTACAAATTTTTCTGTGGGTAATCCATTATCATCAGTTCCAAATGGAAAGAATACATTTTTTCCTTTCATACGTTGATATCGTACTATAATATCTTGTTGTGCATAAGAAAAGGCATGACCGAGATGCATTGCACCAGAAACTGTTGGTGGTGGCGTGTCTACACTAAATGTTTCTCTTTCGTCTGGATGAAATGTATAAATATCATTTTCTTCCCAGAATTTCTGCCACTTACGTTCAGCTTCTTTTGGTTCATATCGGTGTGGAAGTTCCATTTTGTTTTGGAGATGGTTTTTCTTTAAATAATTATTGTAATATTGTAATACTTTAGCAAAATGAAGCAGAGATAGCACCGACTCACTTTTCTGCTGGTTGGATTGCACTGCGGGCACCCCGTAAGGGGCTTCCCCCACCCGCAAAGAAATGTTAGATTCGATAAACGTTCATAAATTGGTGCTTTCTCTGCTTCAGAACACTAAAGTATTACGTACTATTTTAATCATATATTGCATATACTTTACCAGAAAGTTTATAACTACTTTTTAAAAAATGATATTTATGAACATAAATTCACCCTTATTAGGAGCAGAACAAGTACCATTGGAATATTGGTTAGAAATTGGGCAGGATTCTTATGAAGCAGTGTATAATAATCGTACATTTAAATTACATCACGATTCTTCTTTTGGTCAATTAGAATTGGAAGTATTAGGGTCCTCAATTTTGAAAACTACCGGAGCTTATCAAAAACCAAAAATTATTCAAGGAAAACCAACTTATCCTGTTTCAAGATTTCTGGATTTAGTAAGGGATTATATAAATAAAAAAAAAGTCTAATTATTCGCTTAACTTTTCACCACGTGATTGAGATTCTTTCCAACCCGCAGCTGTAATTTTCATAAATTCTGCATTTGCTTGCATTTCTTTAATATTTCTTGCACCACAATAACTTATACCGCTTCTTAGACCTTTGATAATACTTTTAATTACATCTTCAACAGGGCCTTTATAATCAACTAATGTGGAAACGCCCTCTACAAAGATATCTAATCTTTCTCTTACTTTTTTCTTGTCGGTATGTTCTTGTCGTTCATGTCCACTATCATAAGAAGCTGATCCCATATATCTCTTGTATCTTTTACCATCTTTCATAATAATAAATCCAGGGGATTCATCTGTGCCTGCAAAGAAATTTCCCGAATAAATTGTTGATGCACCTGCAGCGATTGCTTTTGCCACATCACCCGGATATTTCATACCACCATCTGCGGTTACAGGAACATTATATTGATTGGCTACTTTGACGACATCCATAATTGCAGATATTTGTGGAACACCAGATCCAGAAATAATTCTTGTCGTACATACGGGAGAAGGTCCAATGCCAATTTTTAATCCATCTGCACCAGCTTCAATTAAATCTCGTGCAGCATCGGCAGTTGCAATATTTCCTACCATGATATCAATGTGAAAGTGTGATTTTAATTCTTTTAATTTTTTGATTACCAAATCTGAATGGGCATGTGCAACATCCAGAACTAGAACATCAACTTCAGCTTTAATTAATTCTTCTGCACGTTCTAAAGAATCTTTGACACCAATCGCAGCTCCAACTCTTAATCGTCCTTTTTCATCCCTGGTGCAATTTGGCCAATTTTCAAGTTTATGGATATCTTTCGTTGTAATTAAACCTCTCACCTCCCCATTTTCAATTAATGGTAATTTCTCAATCCTATGTTCGTGAAGAATTCTTTTTGCTTCCTCCATTTTAATATGTGGATTTGCAGTAATTAATTTTTCAAAAGGTGTCATTACAGCGGAAATTAATTTTGAATTGTCTAACTCAAATAAATAGTCTCTATGTGTAAATATTCCTCTTAATTGTTTGTTTTCAGATACAAGAAGACTTGTAACACCTGTTTTATTCATAGTTTCAATCGCTTCTTTAATTGTAATATGTGGAGAAACGGTAATTGGATCTTCAATAACATAACTTGTAGATCTTTTTACTTTTTTTACTTCCGCAACTTGTTCTTCAATGGTATTGAATTGATGAATAATGCCAAGGCCACCTTCACGTGCCATGGCAATTGCCATGCGGTTTTCAGTAACAGTAGCCATATTGGAAGATATTAAAGGGATATGTAAGGGGACATTTCTTGTAAATCGTGTAAAAGTACTTGCTTCACTTCTAGAATTCAATGGTGTTCTTTTTGGCACAAGAAGAACATCTGCAAACGTTAAACCTTCTTTCATACGTTATATGAGATATTTGGTTTTTGTTTATATATATTGTTGGGGTGGAGTTAATAGTAACTATAATATAGGCTGCAATTTTTTTAATCAGAAACATGACCTTTGTAACATATATTGTTGTTATTTGTATATTAATCTTCTCTGGGCTTTTCTCGGGTTTAAGCGCATGGTGAGGTTGAGGTCATCCAGCTTCTATAACATGTAGCTGAATTTTATGTTCTTTTTAATAAAGGTTATTAGTAAAATATCACCTATTTGTCTATTTATTACCACAAACCATTTAAACTTCCTTTCATAAAAATATTCTATGTACACTCATAAATATATGCCAAAGAATTCTGCACAGGTATTTGGTCAGCAGATGGCAGTTTCACAATTGAAAGATTTTATTGTGAATTATAAGCAACATAAAGAAAAAGTTGCGTTATTATTTGGTCCCATTGGAAATGGAAAAACTTCATCCGTGTATGCGTTGGCACAAGAATTAAATTTTGATGTGTTGGAAATCAATTCATCAGATTTGCGGAAAGCTGAAAATATTTCTTCCTTTCTTGGTTCTGCATTAGGTCAGCAATCATTGTTTTTTAAACCTAAGATTATTTTGATTGACGAAATTGATAATGTTTCTGGTGTCAAGGATCGGGGATGTGTTCCTGCAATTGTGAAGGCAATTGAAAAATCTATCTTCCCTGTTATTCTAACAGCAAATGATCCTTTTGATGCAAAATTAAAACCTCTAAAAAAAATTGCAAAGGAGATTGAATTTCATAAATTACAATACAAAACTATTGCACATGCGTTAACATGGATTTGTCAACAAGAGAACATCACATACGATGAAAAATCAATCAATTCTCTTGCAAGACAAGTTGATGGAGATTTGCGTGGTGCATTAATAGATTTACAAACATGTGGGAAAAATGTGACGTTTGAGAAAGTTGTAGGTCTTTCTGATCGGAAGCGAACACAATCAATTGTAAGTGCATTACAAATTATTTTTAAATCATCTTCTGTTGATAATGCACTTCCTGCATTGGATGATGTAGATTTACAACCGAATGAAATGTTTCTATGGATTGATTATAACTTACCCAAGGAATATAAGGATCCAAAATCTTTAGCGAAAGCCTATGAACATCTTGCACGTGCAGATGTATTCCAAGGACGTATCAGAAGACGACAACATTGGCGATTTATGGTGTATATGTTTAATCTTTTAACCGCAGGTATTAGTTCCGCAAAAGAAGAACGAAATACAGAATTTGTGCAATATAAACCAACCATGCGTATTCTAAGAATTTGGCAAGCAAATATGTCAAATGCCAAGAAGAAAGAAGTTGTGATCAAATTAGCCACAGCAACACACACATCTACAAAAGTAGCGGAACAACAACTTCCTTATTTACGTGAGATTTTCCGTAATGGAAGTGGGAAAGAGATTGCACATGAATTAGAATTAACTAGTGAAGAAGTGCAATGGTTGAAGAAATAAATTTTCAGACAAAGCCAAAAGAAACAAAACTTTATTAAATTAAACAACTTCTTCTTCTTACAATGACACATACATCCCAAGAATTAGCAACATTTTGTAAACAGAAAGGTTTTATCTATCGGAGTTCCGAAATCTATGGTGGTTTAACTGGATTCTATGATTATGGGCACTTAGGGACAATTTTAAAACATAATTTTCAAAATGCATGGCGATCGTATTTTCTTGGGCTTCATGATAATTTTTATGAAATTGATGCTTCCGAAATTATGCATGAAAATGTATTCAAAGCATCCGGTCATTTAGAAAATTTTGTAGATCCTGTTACAAAATGTTCTGAATGTCAAGTTAATTACAGAGCAGATCATCTTATTGAAGGTGTAATTGGAAAAAGAGTTGAAGGATTAACACCAGGACAATTAACAAATTTAATTGAAGATCATAAAATTGTGTGTCCTAGTTGTAACTCAGAATTAATGCCTGTTGAAATTGTGAATATGATGTTTCCCATACAATTAGGTGTTGGTTCTACCCAGACAGGATATTTAAGACCAGAAACTGCACAATCTCCTTATGTTAATTTCAAATTACAATTTGAATTATTACGGAAAAAAATTCCTATGGGTCTTGCAATGATTGGTAAGGCGTATCGGAATGAAATTTCACCACGAAATTTAACGTTACGACAAAGGGCATTTACACAAGCTGAATTACAAATATTTTTCAATCCTCATAAAGTTAATGAACATCCCAATTTTGACAAAGTGAAGAATTATCCATTACGTGTGATGTTGCAAGAAGATCGTGAATTTAATATGGTTGTGGAGAGAACAGTTCAAGAATTAGTTGAGCGTGGATTGCCTAAATTCTATGTGTATCATCTTGCAGTGATTCAGAAATTTTATTTTGATCTTTTAAAAATTCCACAAGAGAAATTTAGATTCTATGAATTAGATGATAAGGAAAAGGCATTCTATAATAAAAATCATTTTGATATTGAAATAGATCTAAACACATATGGTTTCACAGAAGTTGGTGGACTACATTATAGAACAGATCATGATTTGAAAGGACATCAGGAAATTTCTAAAGAAAAAATGGATGTTGTTGATGAAACAACATGTGAAAAATTTATCCCACATGTGTTAGAATTAAGTTTTGGTGTAGATCGGAGTGTGTATGCTTTGTTGGATTTGAATTATCATAAGGATGAACAACGAGGAAATGATGTTCTTGCACTTCCTTCAGATTTTACACCATTTTATTGTGCAGTATTTCCTTTAGTAAAAAATAAAGATAATATTGTTGAAAAATCGCAAGAAATCTATGAATCACTTAGAAAAGAGTTTTCCTGTTTCTATGATCAAACAGCTTCTGTTGGAAGACGATATGCGCGTGCAGATGAAATAGGAACAAAATATTGTATTACTATTGATTTTGAAACATTAGAGGACGAAGCAGTCACTGTACGAGATAGGGATACAACTGAACAACAACGAATTAAAATTAAAGAATTAATTCATTATTTACGTGATAAAAAGTGATTACAAAACGAGGTGGATTGTTAGTAACATTAATTATTTTATTTGTTATTTCAATCTCCTTGTTCTTTTTCTTAGAATATCCTGGTTTAAAATTTTTGTGTGCGGTCATTGCACTTCTTGCATTGATTTTTGGGATTGTCGTGTTTCATCATTCCGTATGGACATCTGCACGAAAGTTAGAATCTAGGATTGAATCTCTTCTTGCAAAAACGCATATTTTACCTTTAGAATTCTTGAAGAAGGAATATAAATTATTATATGAACATTATTTGAAGATGCCTTCAGATAAAAAGAAAGAGCATTATCTTAAATTGATGCAATTACGTAAGATAATTGAAGATCTAATTCAGAAAGGTAAAGAATTTGAAACAAAATTAATGGATGCAGCTTCTGGTTCTGTGAAAGAAATTAAAGTTAAAACAACGGATTTAGAGAAACATTACAAAAGATTACCTGTTCAACATCAGAAGAAATACGCACAACAAGTGATACAATTGAAAGAACAAGTTGGGAAGGGACGTGTATAAAATCAGAAAACTTAAATACTACTTTAGTCTTAATCTAATCTAATATAAAGGTGGAAATATGGAAATTAAAGACTTACAAGCAAATCAAGGAAAAGTGGATCTCGTAGTAGAGGTTGTGGAAAAAAAAGATGCTCGAACTTTTGAAAAGTTTGGTAAATCTGGAAAGGTTTGTAATGCAATCGTAAAAGATGCAACAGGAACCGTAATGTTAACATTATGGAATGAAGATGTTGACAAAGTTAGTCCAGGAGATCGGATCCATATTAAGAATGGTTGGTGTACTGAATATAAAGATGAAAAACAAATATCTTCAGGAAAATTTGGTGAAATAGAAGTAATTAAATCTCTAGCTGGTGCACAAAAACCTGGTGAAATGCTTACAAATTCTGAAGATATGTTAGCTGGTCGTTCTTTAAGTGGTATGGGCGAAGATGATGAAGATGACGAAGATAGCAATGATGAAGAAGAACCTTTAGATATGGAAGAGATGGTTGAATAAATAGATGAAACTTTTGAAGTCATTGAAGCAAAAGAAAAGGTACATTGTGTTTGAAGTAAGTCAGGAATGTTCTTTATCTGATCTTAATAATGCCATTCAGGAAGCTCTTTTAAATTATTTTGGTCAATTGGGTATATCTAAGGCTTCTCCCCTATTTGTAAAAGGAGGGGGCAAAAGATTTATATTAAAAGTAAATCATCAATATGTTGATGAATGTATTTCTGCAATCATCTTAATCAAAAAGATTAAAAGTATACCGGTAATTATAAGGTCTGTGATTGTATCTGGGACATTGAAAAAAGCTGGTGCAAAAGAATAATATTTAATGAGGTGTGTGAATAATGAATCCTAGTAAACAAATGATTGATAAGATGGGCTATGATAGGTCTATCACAATGTTTTCTCCTGACGGAAGATTATTACAGGTAGAATACGCAAAGAAGACCGTACGACAAGGTTCAACTGCAATTGGTATTGTATGTAAAGATGGTGTTGTATTTGTTTCTGATAAACCAGTTAGATCAAAATTAGTTGTTGCAGAATCAATTGAAAAAACGTTTCGGATTGATGACCATATTGCAGCATCTGCTTCCGGTATAATTTCAGATGCACGTGTTTTAGTTGATAGAGCACAAATAAAAGCACAACAACATGCAGTAACATATGATTCTAAGATTGATATTCTTTCAATTGTGAAAGATATATGTGACTTGAAACAAATTTGTACACAATCAGCAGGATTACGACCATTCGGTGTATCTCTTTTAGTTGGTGGTGTTGAAGAAGATGGAAATATTAAGTTATTCGTTACAGAACCTTATGGATTATATTTTCAACATAGAGCAGCTGTTATTGGGGAAGGAGAAGCAATTGTAGAGCCAATTTTACAGAAAAAATGGAAAGCTAACTTAAGTGTAGAAGAAGGAATTAAATTAGGATTATCTGCTTTGAAGGAATTCTTAGGTGCAGATTTTAATTTTGAGCGTGTAGATGCATCTTATATTAACGTAGAAAAAAAACGATTTGTCAAATTAAGTGACGAGGAATTACAGAAATTGGTGAAATAAGTTTTTTTTGTTTTTCTTTTTTCTTTATTATTGTTTTTAATTTTGTTGAATTTACATGTGGAATAGTAATACTTTAGCAAAATGAAGCAGAGATAGCACCGACTCGCTTTTCTGCTGGTGGGATTGCACTGCGGGCACCCCGTAAGGGGCTTCCCCCACCAGCAAAGAAATGTTAGAGTCGATAAACGTTCATAAATTGGTACTTTCTCTGCTTCAGAACACTAAAGTATTACGTGGAATAAACACATTTAAATATTACATTCTTTCTCCATTTATTATGGCAGGAGAATCTTCACATGATAAACTAAAATTAAATTTAGCTAGAATTAAAAAATTTGGTAAAACTTTTGAAATTTCAATAGATCCGGATAAAGCTCTTCAATATAAAAAAGGTGAAGTGGAATTACATGACGTTTTAATGGCTGATGAAGTTTTTGCAGATGCGCATAAAGGTCAGATTGCATCTTCTTCTGAGTTGGAAGAAGTATTTGGTACTTCTGTATTTGAAAAGGTTGCTCATGAAATTCTGATGAAAGGAGAAATTCAATTAACATCAGAACATAGATCAGCGGAAAGAGAACAGAAATTTAAAAAATTAGTACATATGATTAATCAAAATGCATGTGATCCTAAAACTGGTTTTCCTCATCCAGTCACACGGATAGAATTAGCATTGGAACAAGGAAAAATTAATTTAGATTACAATAAAACTGTTGAAGAACAATTTGCATATATCATTTCTAAATTACGGCCGATTATTCCCATTTCTATTGATAAAAAAAAATTTGTGATGATTATTCCAGGTCAATTTACTGGAAAAGCATATGGATATGTTAAACAGAGTTCTACAATTCTAAAAGAAGATTGGCTCGGTGATGGAAGCTGGAAAGTGACTGTTGAATTACCTGCGGGCATGATGCAAGATTTCATCGCTGCATTGAATGGCATGACGCAAGGGCAGGTTAGTGTTGAGGACCAAATAATATAAAAAATTAAAATGCAATTATCACAAATTTTTGAAAAACAACAAGAATTTTGTAATTTAATTAATTCATATGTGGAAAAAATTCGTCCGGATAAACTGAAATTCCTTAATTACCGAATGGAATTTCATATATAGTTCGCCTAATTGATGTTAAATGAAATTATCACTTAAATAATATAATGAAAAAAACTAATAAAAAATCAGATGTTAAAGCTAAATTAGCATATAAAAAATATCTTGAAGATATTGGTTTTTGCAATGTTCGTATAACAGCTAGCCCCGCAGACATTACTGCAGAAAAAGATGAGAAAAAATATTACTTTGAGATAAAAATGACAAAACAGGCAAATAGCTACTTTGGGGCTGCTACTATGACAGAGTGGAAGGAAGCTATAAGAAATCCAAATACTTTTAAATTTGTTATTGCAAAAACCGATGAAAATGAAGAGAATTTTGAGTTTATTGAATTTACTCCAGATGAGTTTTTAAAATACTCAACAATTCCTCCATTCAAGGTATATTTCAATATTAATTTAAATGATAACAACAAGGTTTCTAAAAGAAATAAAGCATTACAGGCTACGAAAGAAATTTTGGAGGAATTTATTAGTTTTTTTGAAACATCTAAGGATAAGTGATAACATCATCTAACAGTTGATATCTGCAAGGGCTAAAGCCACATTTTGCCACACTAAATTGATTTTTAAAGGAAGTGGCAAAACGTCAGATATCAGCAAACGTTAATATTGTTCGCTTTTAATGGAAACTCACTATAAAACAAATCAATCTGAATTTAACATTCTCATAAATAAATTACGTGAAGAAGTTGAGGAAGTGCGTGCAGAATTTGATAATAAGGATAATCTCAAAGAAGAATAAGTCGATGTGATGAAATTTATTGTAAATATCTGTTTATTAAAAAATATTACAGCAGAAGAATTCTTTCAATCATTTATGGATAAGAGCGATAAAAATATCCAAAGATTTCTTGAAGGTGATTGGTCCAAGAAATGGGAAGAAAAAGATAAAATCAATGAACAGAAATTTGGGTAGGGGGAACTAATCATAATCTATTAATATTAAGAATTCATAATAGGGATTCTTACCAAAACCTTTATAAACCTTCAACTTAAATACGCTTCTACAAAGAAAAACGAATAGGAGGCGGCATTCTTGTTCTTTAATGTATTGAGAGTGCCGGACATAAATAAAAAATGAGTAATATAGTAGTAGAAAACAGGGATATTGTAATTCCTGGAGATCTTCTTGCAGAAGGAATGGATTATATTCCAGGTGACTTCACATTTAGAGAAGATGAAAAGATTTTTTCAAAAGTTTTAGGTATGGTTTCTATATCAGGAAGAGTACTTAAAGTGACAGCATTATCAGGTCCATATGCACCAAAAGTTGGCGATAAAATAATTGCTAAAGTAACTGACGTTCTTATGAGTGGGTGGAGAGTTGATACAAACACGGCATATTCTGCTGTGTTAAATGTACGAGATGCTACTGCACGATTCGTACGAAAAGGTGAAGATTTAACAAACCTTTTAGAAATTGGTGATTTTATTGTTTGTAAAATTTCTAATGTGACTTCGCAGAACTTAATTGATATTACCATGAAAGAACCTGGCTTAAAGAAAGTTGAAGGTGGAAGAATCATGAAAATCAATTGTAATAAAGTTCCTCGTGTTATTGGGAAACAAGCAAGTATGATTCAATTAATTAAAGAGGCTACTGGTGTTGAAATTACAGTTGGACAGAATGGTTTAGTATGGTTAAGAGGAACTCCAGAAGGAGAACTTAAAGCACAACAAACAGTTCTTATGATTGAACAAAGAGCACACAAAAGTGGTTTAACGGATAAAATTTCAAAGTTCTTAGGTGTACCCAAAAGGGTAATTGCACCAGCACCAGCTTCCGTTGAAGAAGAAGCTTCTGCTGAAGAAGGGAGTGAACAATAATGGCATACACAAAACGATTAGATGGACGTAAAGTTAATGAGCTTAGAGAAATGTCAGCTAAAGTTGGTGTTGTACCAAATGCTGATGGTTCCGCAGAATTCCGTACAGGAAAAACATGGGCAATCGCGGCAGTTTATGGACCACGAGAAGTTCTTCCACGATTCATGGCAAATCCTAAAAAAGGATTTGTAAGATGCCAATATACAATGATGCCTTTTTCCGGAACAGGAGAAAGAATTAGACCAGGAAGATCACGAAGAGCACAAGAAATTGGAATGGTAATGGATAAAGCATTAGAACCAGTTGTGGATTTAACTGCATTTCCAAATTCAGTAGTTGACATTTTTGTGGAATTACCACAAACTGATGCAGGGACACGATGTGCAGCAATCACTGCGGCATCAATGGCTCTTGCAGATGCAGGAATTCCAATGCGTGATATGGTTTGTTCAGTATCAGTTGGAACAGTTGATGGTACAGTCGTTGCAGATTTAACTTACGATGAAGAAGCATACGATGCTCCGGTATCCGACATACCTGTTGCAATGACAGCACGTACAAAAGAAATTACCTTATTACAAATGGATGGTCATGTTAAGAAAGAAGAGTTAAATAAAGCTCTTGAACTGGCAAAAGAAGTAATGGGTAAAGTCTATGAAGTGCAGAAAAAAGCACTTAAGGCAAAGTTTATGGAGGTATCACAATGAATACCGCAATGATTACATTTAATAAAAATACAGTACTTGCATTAGCAAAAGACGGTAAACGATTTGATGGACGTAAATTCAATGAATTCAGAGGACCAATTGAAATTCAATCAAGTATTTCAAAATCCGCTGAAGGTTCAGTGAAAGTTCGGATTGGAGAAACTGTTGTAATTGCAGGAGTAAAATTAAGTTTAGAAAAACCATACCCTGATACACCCGATCAAGGTGGCTTAATGATTAATGCAGAATTGACACCATTGTCTTCTTCACGTTATGAATCAGGTCCTCCTGGTATGCATGCAATTGAACTTGCACGTGTTACAGATCGTGGAATTCGTGAATCTCATGTGATTGATACAAAGAAACTTTGTATGGCAAAAAACGAGAAAGCATGGTTTGTAATGGTAGATATCGTTTCAGTTAATGACGCAGGAAATTTATTTGATGCATCCGGATTAGCAGTAATGTCAGCATTACGGAATACAAAATTCCCCGCACTTAATGAAGACGGAAATGTAGATTACAAAAAACACACTGATGAATCATTACCAATTGCGAAGGATACATTATCAATTACTGTATTCCGTGTTGGTGGAAATTTACTGGTTGATCCAACTGTTGAAGAAGAAGATGCAAGCGATGCACGTTTGACTATTTCTTCAGATGCTACAGGCGTTATTGCAGCAATGCAGAAAGGCGGTGAAGGTACATTTACAATTGATGAAGTCATGAAGGCAGTTGACTTAGGTCTAGAGACGGCAAACTTCCTTCGGGGGAAACTACAATGAGCGGAGACGTAAAATACACCAAGTATGAAAAAGCACGTATGATTGGATCTAGAGCATTACAACTTAGTATGGGTGCACCTTTTTTAGTAAAGTTAAATCAAGAAGAGCTTACAAAAATTAACTTTGACCCTATTGAGATTGCAATCTTAGAATTTGATGAAGGTGTTCTTCCAATTACCATAAAGCGGCCTAAAAAAGCTGCTTAATTTTTTTTATTTCTTTAATTTATTTATTATTATTTATTTTAAACATAATTCTTTTAAAGGATTGTTATAATTCAATCATAAAATGACACTTGATAATTTACCTGTATTTCATGAAGGAAGAACAATTAAATTTATGCTATTTGAAGGATCAGAAGGTGAAGGTTACGTTCGTATTCAAAGAGATACTGATATAGGATATCATAAGGAGATTGTTACTCGCTTTAATAGAGAAGCAAAATATTATTATGTAGACCCTGCTCCCAAACTAAAAGGAGGAGGACATTATTCTTGTTTTAGAAATGGAAGGCCAAAACCTCTTTTATCCTTTGATGGAGAAAGTACTGATTTTGGGAAATTTGATAAAGATTTATTATTAAAAACTTTAGAAACATATTTTTCGCAGGATGGATATGATTTTGATATCTTTAATCCTGATGGTCCTCATAGATAATAAAATGAACAATACAATTACCAAAGAGAAACTGGATGCGTATTTCAAGATTTCTAAAGAGGCTTTAGACATGGCGAGAGATAAGTTTGATCCTGAACGATTGGAACGGGCAGAAGATTTCTTTGATATGGCGTCAAGATATCATGAGGATGCGAAGTATTTTCTAAATGATAAACAAGATATGGTCTTAGCTTTTGCAGCATTAAATTACGCCCATGGCTGGTTAGATGCAGGCGCTAGAATCGGTTTATTCCAGGTAAATGATAGTAGATTGTTTACAGTTGATGAAGATTAAATAAGGGATGTTGTCACTTTGGAGAGATTACGGGTGCGAAAGATTTATAAAGAAACAAGCTTATTCTAACATATTCATTAGAGGATAGAGGTTCTTGAGATGTTTGATGCAAGGAGGCACAAATTAAAATGATCGTTCAAAAAGATTTCCTAAACAAACTAAAAGACTTTGGATTAAATTCCTATGAAAGTAAATTGTGGATTGCTCTATTAAGTAGAGGTGTCTCTACAGCAGGAGAATTATCAGATATTTCTAATGTGCCACGTTCACGAGCATACGATGTTTTAGAATCTTTAGAGAAAAAAGGTTTTATTATTGTAAAAGTTGGGAAACCTATCAAATATTTAGCAGTTCCTCCAGCAGAAGTTGTAGAACGAGTTCAGAAAAAAGTTCTTGAAGAAGCAGAAATACATACTAAAGTATTATCAGAATTAAAAAGTTCAGATATTTTATCAGAATTAAACACATTACATACAGAAGGTATCAAATTAGTTGATCCAACTGATAGGTCAGGTGCATTCCGTGGACAAGATAAAACACATGAACATATTGTGACTATGGTTAAAAATGCAAAAGAGAGTGTTACATTAATGCTCTCAAAACAAGGTGCAGAACGGAAATACAATTTACTTGCAAGTCATTTACGGAAAGCAGTAAAGCGTGGCGTTGACGTTAAAGTTGCAGTACCTCCTGGAACTTCTAAGGATATTATAGAAGGTTTTTCAACTGTTGGAAAAGTTCAGGTTCATAAAAACAAAGATGCACGATTCTGTCTTGTTGATAATAAAGAAATGTTATTATTCCTTACCGACGACAATAAAGTTCATAAGAGCTATGATTGTGCAGTATGGGTAGAAGCTGCTCTTTTCGTGAATTACTTTGCTGGTTTATTTGAAACTGAGTGGAAGAAGTAATTTTTTTCTTATTTTTTATTTTGATTGTTTGCGAATGGGCTCATACCCCGCTGCTTGCAGCGACTAATTAAGAGCAAACACCAAAAACCCAATATTAATCTAAACATACCCCACAGCTTGCTGTGGTTGGGTTTTTGATTCTTTGAGTAATCTTTATTAACTCTATTCTTTTCTTTTCTATTATGTCATATAAACAAGTAATTCTTGCACGTGCAGATCTTAAGCTTCCGAAAGGTAAGTTAGCAGCACAAGTAGCGCATGCATCCGTGGTTGCTGTGCTACGATCAGACTCCAAGATAGTCAAGGCATGGGAATCTTCTGGGATGCCTAAAATCGTGCTTAAAGTGGCTGATGAGAAGGAATTAATTAAATATTTTCAGATGGCTAAAGACGAAGGTTTGAACGTTTCTTTGATTACAGATGCAGGAAGAACAGTCATTGCACCAGGAACAAGGACTTGTGTTGGCATTGGTCCAAATGAAGAAGAAGATATAGATACTTTGGTTTCTGATTTGAAGTTACTTTAAACAACCCGAAAGCTATCAAAAAACAAAGTTTTTTGGGAGCTCCGGAAAAAAGCAATTTTTCCGTAATACTTTAGCAAAATGAAGCAGAGATAGCACCGACTCACTTTTCTGCTGGAGGGGTTGCACTGCGGGCACCCCGTAAGGGGCTTCCCCCACCCGCAAAGAAATGTTAGAGTCGATAAACGTTCATAAATTGGTGCTTTCTTTGCTTCAGAACACTAAAGTATTACATTTTTCCGTAATTGTTTAGCTTTCTGAAGTTCCACATCTATTCTCTAGTATAGAAAAGTTTATTTACTTGTTAGCTACTTTGTAGCTAAAATGAAAAAAAAGGTAAATATTCAAATTACAGGTTTTGAAATGCT
>Ga0210019_1002595_pt1 | contig 17405 bp, 15 predicted proteins | sample CryGeyCG2114_020_2_FD_183969 | JGI IMG/M metagenome (GOLD analysis project Ga0210019, IMG submission 183969) | Groundwater microbial communities from aquifer - Crystal Geyser CG11_big_fil_rev_8/21/14_0.20 (SPAdes) (version 2) | ecosystem: Environmental > Aquatic > Deep subsurface > Groundwater ...
ATTACTCAGCCTGGTAAGGTCATGTTTATTCCAGAGGAAGTTCACTATGTTAGTAAGGATGTAAATTTAAAGCTTGTTGAAAATTGGGATAAAGTGCAGGCTGGACAAGAAATTGTTCAGGAAGTGTTTACTCAGCTAAATGGTGTGGTTGAGTTTAAAATTGATAATGATATTATTCATGAAATAGTTGTTCGACCTGGAGAAATGCATGATATTCCTGATCCAGCGCAATTAAATTGTGATGATGGAGAAATAGTCAAGGGGGGTACTGAAATTTATCCGGGCATTGCTCCTGCAAATGACTCGATGATTACTATTATTGAAAGCGAAAAAACTGTTGAAGAAGGTGCGGAAGAGGAACGTTCAATAAGGCTTATAGTTAGACCGGTATATATCTATGATGTTGAGCCTAAGAAAGTATTTTTCCAAGGTTATTCAACTGATGCAAATATTGCACTTGTAGCTGTTACTCAAATGTTATTTAGAGATGGTGAAAGAGTAAGAAAATTACATGGTGGCCCCCTTTGTAAAACAAGCTTGGTTTTAACTATGGGTGGGGATATGGTTTCTCTTAAAGGACAAGTTGAAATTAATGAAAATCAGGATGGTAAAGAAGAACTCCAAATTATTGTGAAAGAAAATATTGTTCTAAGAAGAGAACAGGATACTAATGTTACCCAGCTTTTAGTTAATGATCATGATCATATAGCACCTGGCGTTGCTTTAGCTAAAACTCAAGTTCTTGCAAAATCTAATGGATTAGTTAGCTTGAGTACACAGGAAGAAAAACGTCTCCTTTTGATTACTGGTCCAGATCTTATAAAGCAAGAAGTTTCTGGAAAAGTAAGTGTCAAGAATAATGATTTTGTTAAACATGGAGAAAAAATCAGCAGTCAGACAGGTTCACATTGCTCAGGTCAAGTAGTAAATGTTGATTCTAAATCAATAGTTATTAGAAAGGGCAGACCATATTTGGTAAGCTACGGTGCTCTTTTAACTTGTGATCAAGGGCACTTAGTTCAAAGAGGTGATCAACTTGCTTCACTGGTTTATGAAAGAATGAAGTCCAGTGATATTGTTCAAGGTTTACCCAGAGTTGAAGAGCTTTTAGAAGGAAGAAGACCAAAAGATGCTGCAATACTTGCTGATATTAACGGAAAAGTAAAAGTAGTTCAGCAAGAAGATATTAAGCAATTGCTTTTAACATCAGGTGATATGCAAAAAGAAGTTATAATTCCTCCTGGACTTAATGTTATTGTTGAAGATGGACAAGAAGTTACGCTTGGACAACCGCTTACAGATGGTTCTCCTAATCCAAGCGAGTTATTAAGCTTGCTTGGAATTGAGGCACTGCAAGGATATTTGTTAGACGAGGTTCAGAAGGTATACAGAAGTCAAGGTGTTGAAATCTCTGACAAGCATGTGGAAATTATTATTAGGCAAATGACAAGGAAAGTCAGAATAGAAGATCCAGGAGATACTATTCTTCTTCCTGGAGAATTGGTTGAATTAAGAGATATTCAAAGAGAAACTCAAAAAGCACAGGAATTAATTTCAAAGGATGCAAAGCCCCCGATATACAAGGCAGTCCTTTTGGGTATTACAAAAGCAAGCTTGAACACGGATAGTTTTATTTCAGCTGCAAGTTTCCAGGAAACAACACGGATACTTTCTGAAGCATCTATACAAGGTAAAAAAGATTGGCTTATGGGCTTGAAAGAAAATGTTATTGTAGGCAGATTAATTCCAGCAGGAACAGGGTTTATTCATTCAATGCATGCAGAGGCTAGATCAACTGGCTATGGTGATAATTTTATGTCAGAACCAGCTGTAGTAGCTTCTACGCACCCAAGTTTAAATTGATCGCTGTAAGCTCTTTTTCTTCTTCGTGAGAAGTATATATCATTAGCACTGTCTTTTACTCTTCTTGCAATTTCTACAACGTGATTAAGGTTGCCACTTGTATCTTTTATTTTATCTTCAAATACGAGTAATCCAAAATCCAACATATCTCCTACTATTGAGCCAGCTAATAAATCAGGATAACTAAATATGTTACTGTCATGTTCCTGTGTGCTTCCTTTTTGAATGGATTTTTCGGGCAAGTAATATCTAAAGAAATCTGTAATCCAAAAGAATGGTCTATCTATCACACTTAAAATTCTAAAAGTGTTTCTTGGAATACCTTCTATTCCTAGTCTTCTAGCAATTGGTCTTCCAAAATCACCAATTACATTCAGTGCGTTGACTATAGGCATAAAGGAAGATGTTATTTTATCTGCATTTTCACAGATTCCTAAAAATGCTTTTTCATGTTCTTTGGTACCTTTAGAATGCTTTTGTATATTACCTAGTGCTTTTTTCAAATTTGTACAATGTTCAACAAATTTATTTTTTATAAAATCCAATGATAGTAATGGATCAGCATTTTCTTCTTTTTTACTTCCTAATATGGTACTTAATACTCTTGGACCAAAGTTAGGTCCATATGCTAAATGCATTCCCATGCTTCTCCACCAGATGCCGTCAAATGCTCTAATAACAGCCCATTCAAGATCATTTGCAACCTCTGGATCAATGAGACCTAGTATTGAACTTAAAAATTTAACTTTTGTTTGCATATGATTGTTTATGACCCCAACTGAGAAATGTTCATTAGCACCAGTTGCAATTTCTGCACCAATGTTGTCATCATGATCTCCATTGTTATCTTTATGTCCATAAATCATATTTCTAAACATGTCCCCAAAGGTACCTGTTATTCTTTCTATAGTAAAAATTCCTTTTGCCCACCATTTGTCTTGTAAGTCTGAGTGAAATAAAAAGTAAGAAGGGATTTTTAGAATAGCTTCTATGATGTATGAATTAACACTATGGTTAGATAATTTTGCTGTTTCTTCAGCCCACTCTTTACCTTTAAAGCCTTGAAAATCTTTATGAGCACAGTCATCCCATGGGTATACCTCGCTATACCCGTATTGCGATTTATGAATTGAAGGTATTTTCATATTAGTTTTAAATAGACATATAAAATAAATAAAAGACAAAGCTTGTACTTTGCCTGGATTGATTTTATGAAAGTTAAGAAGTCTCTGTCTATAATTTCTTAACCTGACTAACAATCTTTATTATTTTTTTATAATTGACTCTATGATTTCTAACTACTAGCCATTAGTTTCTAATCTCTAGTATGGTGTTTATGTCTTTATCCCCCCTACCAGACAAGCATACAACCACTGTTTCACTGTTTTTTGTTTTAGGCATTAAATATTTAAGATATGCAATAGCATGAGCAGATTCCAATGCCGGGATAATCCCTTCTAAATTTGATAGTAAATAAAATGCAGTGATAGCATCCTTGTCAGAGATTGTTTTATAGGTTGCAAGTCTACTATCTTTTAAAAAAGAATGTTCTGGTCCAACACCCGGATAATCCAAGCCTGCTGAAATACTGTGTGCTTCTTTGATTTGACCATCTTTATCCTGGAGGATGTAACTATAACTTCCATGTAATATTCCTGGTTTGCCTAGCGCAAGTGTAGCAGCGTTTTTCCCATTTTTATTATTTATAGATGTGCCCGCAGCTTCAATACCAATAAGTTTTATTTTTTTATTTCCAATAAACTGGGTAAAAATGCCAATTGCATTTGAACCACCACCAACACATGCAACTATATAGTCTGGTAATTTATTTTTTGGCAATTGCCTTTTTACTTCTTTTCCTATCACTGATTGAAAACACTTTACTATTTCAGGATAAGGATGTGGTCCAACAACTGAGCCAATTATATAGTGTGTAGATTCTATATTAGTAATCCAATCTCTGATCGCTTCATTAATAGCATCTTTTAGAGTCATAGAGCCATTTTTTACTTCATGAACTTTTGCACCTAATAATTTCATTTTAAACACATTTAGCTCTTGTCTTTTAATATCTTTGCTACCCATATAAATTTCACAATTGATACCAAGTAATGCACAAGCTGTTGCACAAGCTACGCCGTGTTGTCCTGCACCTGTTTCAGCAATGATTCTTTTTTTTCCAAGTCTTTTAGCTAGGAGTGCTTGCCCAATTGAATTGTTTATTTTATGAGCACCTGTATGTAATAAATCCTCTCTTTTAAGAAAGATTTTTGCCTTTTTATAATGTTCTGTAAGCCTTTGTGCATAATATAGAGGAGTTGGTCTTCCTGCATAATGTTTTAGTAAGTAATCAAGTTCTTTTTTAAAATGTTTATCGTGCTTGACTTTTTGAAATCCTTTTTCTAATTCTTCAAGAGCTGGGATTAATGTTTCTGGAACGAATTTGCCACCGTATTTTCCATAGTAACCTTTTTGCATCATATTGAATATTTTATCAGAAAGGGTGTGCTAACAAATCAAGGATGTCATTCCCATGAAAATGGGAATCTAGACATGAAAGCTACCGAATCTGGATTCCTGCTTTCACAGGAATGACAATATCCTCAAAAGTTTTCAGACCCTACAATGCCTCCTGTTTCCTGTGGGTATGTTAATTTTTCCGGGTAACTGTCATTGCGAGGAGCTGCGAAGCAGCGACGTGGCAATCTCCTAACGTTATAAGATTGCTTCGTCGGCTTTTCAAGCCTCCTCGCAATGACGTACCTCGTTTTACTTAACAGACCCTTTCCTGTTTGATGTTAGTATTTATTTGTATGCAAAAGCAAATTCTAATCGCCCCTAACGCTTTTAAAAATTCTCTTTCTGCTGCTCATGTTGCATATGCTATTAAGGAGGGTCTTAAAGGACTTTCTTGCCAAACTAAAATTCTTCCAATTGCTGATGGTGGTGATGGAACTATTGATATCATAAAACAATATCTTAAAAAATCAAAATATGTTAATTGCATTGTGCATGATCCTTTAATGAGAAAAATTAAATCAAAATGGCTTCGTTTAAATAGGGAAATTGCAGTTATAGAACTTGCCAAAGCCTCTGGTATGGCACTTTTGAAGAGAAATGAGCTGAATCCGCTTTTAACTTCAACTTATGGAACTGGTGAATTAATCCTTGATGCCTTAAATAAAGGTTGTAAGAAATTTATAATTTCACTTGGTGGCAGTGCAACGGTAGATGCTGGTGTTGGTGTTTTGTCAGCACTTGGTGCTAGATTCTTAAATAAGAAAAACGAAGAGCTGTTGCCATGTGGAAAATCATTAAAGCTAATTCATAAGATTGATTTTAGATGTTTGGATAAAAGAGTAAAACAGAGTGAGTTTATTGTTCTATGTGATGTACAAAATCCACTTCTTGGTAAATATGGAGCAGTTGCTTGTTATTCAAAGCAAAAAGGTGCAAATAAAAAGATGAAATTTTTGCTTGAAGAAGGAATGAAAAACTATATAACTGTAATTGAAAAAAATAAAAGAAAACAATATTTTAAATTACCAATGGCTGGATCTGCTGGTGGTGTAGCTTATAGTTTGTTTGTGGTTTTCAATGCTAAGCTGTATCAAGGTTTTGATTATCTTGCAAAACTCTTTCCAATTAAATATGAAGTAAAAAACGCAGATCTAATCATTACTGGTGAAGGCTATCTGGATAAGCAAACTATGTATGGTAAAGGAGTTTATAAATTATTGGATTTAGCAAAACTTTTTCATAAACCAGTGGTAATTGTATGTGGCAATTATGATAGAAAAGTTGATTGGGAAAAGATAGGAATTGGACATGTATTTGCTATTCAAGAAAAAGGAATTTCTGCTTTAAAATCTATGCAAAAAGCAAAACAACTTATAGTTAAGAAGGTTAAGAGTAATAGCAAAATATTTATTAATTGTTAAATTTCTTTTACTTAATAGGTAATTGGTATATAAATAATGTTGATCATAATACATAAGTAAGCTATATTAGAAAAATCAATCAATTAGTGAAATTATGAATATAAAGTCAAGATTAGAAAGAGCTTCAGAAAGCAAACAGTGGCTAAAGGTATATTTCCATGATGGAAGTGGTATTGCAGGTAAAGTTGTAAGGGTAGGACAAGATTATTTAGAAATTGAAAGTTATGGTTATGATGATTCTCCGGAATTAAGAAGTTATGCCAGAAACCTTGTACCTCTTAATTTTATAAAAATGTTTACTGTTGATTCATCTAATTTCGCAGAAGCTGAAAGAATGAGACTTAAATATTTAAGCCAGTTAGAACAACATTAAAAGCTAGGAGCTAGGAGATAGGAGATAGGAGATAGGAGATAGGAGTAAGGCTAAGAAATAGCTTTTCTATTTCCTAATGCCTAACTCCTAATTCCTAGAATTCTCCCGCATAGTGACAAGCAGCTAGTTGATTATTATGTTTTTCTAAATTTGGAATTATATCTTTGCACTTGTCTTTTGCAATTGGGCATCTGGTTCTAAAAACACAGCCAGATGGAATGTTGGATGGATCAGCTATGTCGCCTTTTAGTATAATCTTTTCATTTTGAGAGCCATGTATTTTAGGTGCAGCACTAAGTAGGGCTTTTGTGTATGGATGTTGAGGATTTTGAATAATATCTTTTTTTGAACCAACCTCTACTATATGACCTAAATACATAACAGCAATTTTGTTTGCAATGTAACTAACTACTGACAAGTCATGTGAGATAAAAAGATATGTTAGCCCAAGTTTTTTTTGCAGATCCAGCAAAAGATTAAGTATTTGTGCCTGAATGGAAACATCCAGTGCACTTACTGGCTCATCCAGTACAAGAAACTCAGGATTTAGTGAAAGAGTCCTTGCAATAGCAATTCTTTGTCTTTGTCCTCCTGATAATTGGTGCGGATATTTATCTAAGTAATCTTTTTCTAGTCCTACAAGTCCTAAAATCTCAGTTACTTTGGCTTCCAAATCTTTCTTACTAGTACATTTTTTATGAACAATAAGTGGTTCAGCTACAATATCTTTTATTTTCATTCTGGGGTTTAAGCTTGAATATGGATTCTGGAATACTATCTGTATTTTTTCTCTTAATGATCTTAGTTCTTTGCCAGTCACATTAAAAATATTTACGTTGTTGTGAAAAACCTCACCACCGCTTGGTTCTAATAACCTTAGAATTAATTTTCCTAATGTTGATTTACCGCATCCTGATTCACCAACGATACCTATAATTTCACCCTTATTAATATCTAAACTAACATTGTTTAGAGCATGAATGTGTCCTATGGTTTTTGACCAAAATCCTTTTTGAATCGGATATTTTTTCGTTAGGTTTTTAACTTTTACTAATATTTCTGTAGGCATCGATAAAACTAGGATACAGGAACTTTGTTTAAAAGTTCAATTGAATCTTTACCATCTGTTTCAGTAATGTTTACTTTAACAATTTGGGTTGGATTTGTCTGGATGCATTTTCCTGTAAAATCAGCAGAAATAGGAAGTTTACGCCCGCCCCTATCAACTAGCACAAGAAGTTTTACCGATTCAGGTCTGCCAAAATCTCTTAAAGCATCTAACGCTGCTCTTACAGTCCTTCCTTCAAATAGTACATCATCTATAAGCAAAACATTTTTCCCGTCTACATTTGGTACATTGCTTGACTTACTTGGTTTTAAAGCTTTTCTTTTATCCAGATCATCCCTGTAAAGTGTTACGTCCAGATAACCGTATAGGAGATCTGTTTTTTCAATTTGTCTAATTAAATCTCTTACTCTAAGAGCAATGTATTCTCCTCTTGTTACTATTCCAATAAGTACAAGCTTGCTTAGATCTACATAATTTTCAATCACTTCATGTGTGAGTCTGCGTAAAGTTTTAGTGATTTCATTGCTATCTAATATAACGGTCATGATTTGATACCCTTACTATACTAACATGAGATAAAGTGGTATATAAGTAAATAAAGGTCGGTAATATTGGCTAAAATATTTATTATGCAAGCACAAAGCTTACCACAATTATTTTTTCAAAAGGTACATGAACGTAAAAATAATGTTGCTTTTGAATATAGAATAAGGCGAAATGAGCCGTATAGAACTGTGTCCTGGAATAGACTTTCACATATTGTTTCTGAAATTGCATATGGTCTTATTGAACTTGGTTTAGAAAAAGGTGGGACAGTTGTAATTCTTTCAGACACAAGGTATGAGTGGGCTGCTTGTGATTTTGCTGTTTTAAGTTGTGGCGGGGTTGTAGTACCTATCTATCCAAGTTTGCCTGATGAAGGTGTGAATTATATTTTAAACAATTCAGAAGCAATCATTGCTATTGTAGAAAATAAGGGTCAGTTGCAAAAAATCAGAGGACAATGGGACAAGCTGCCCTACGTTAAGTATGCAATTGTTATTGATGATTTTGGTGATTTGCCAACAGATGATCCGCGAATATTAAGCTTGCAACGATTACGTTATAAAGGAAAACGTAATATTAAAAGGGATCCGATATTTCTTAGGCATTATATTGATAGTGTATCTATTAATGATCTTGCAACTGTCATTTATACTTCAGGGACCACTGGTAATCCTAAAGGAGTTATGTTGACTCATAAAAATATTTTAAGTGTGCTGAATGTTTTGCCGGAGCTTTTGCCTGTCAGTGAGGCATATAAATTCTTATCGTTTTTGCCATTGTCTCATGTTTTTGAAAGAGTTGTAGGACTACATTTTCCGATTTCAGTGGGAGCTACAATTACTTATTGTTCTAATATTGATCAAATTGCAACATCTATGAAAGATTCAGGAGCAATGGTTATGATGGTGGTTCCAAGAATTTTAGAAAAAATTTATGCAAAGCTTGAAGGCGAATTAAATAAGGCTAATGGATTTAAAAAGAAAATGTTAGATTGGGCATTTTTAGTTTCTGGGAAATTCGTTGATGCAAAAAATAGCAAAGAGTATTTTTCTTTTGATTTTATTCTTAATTACATTCAATATCTAGTTGCAAATTTATTGGTTATGTCACAAATAAGAAGAAAGCTTGCGCCAATGATGTATTGTTTTGTTTCTGGCGGTGCACCTTTGTCTATTGATATTGCAAGATATTTCCATATGCTTGGTTATGTTGTTTTGCAAGGATATGGTTTAACAGAGACAACAGCTCCTGCTACTACCAATACTATAAAGGATAATAAACTTGGAACAGTTGGTAAACCACTTCCTGGTACTGAAATAAAAATTGCAGAAGATGGTGAAATACTTGTTAAAGGGTTTAATGTTTTTTCGGGTTACTATAAAAATGAAGAAAAAAATAAAGAAGCATTTCAGGAAAAGTGGTTTTGTACTGGTGATATTGGGCAAATTGATTCAGATGGTTTTTTGCAAATTACTGATAGAAAAAAAGATATTATTGTTAATTCTGCAGGTAAAAATGTTGCTCCTCAAAATATTGAAAATGCAGTTAGAATGTCTCCTTATATAAGCAATGTTATTGTTATTGGTGATAAACGAAAGTATTTATCTGCTTTGGTAACTTTAGAGCAAGCAAAAATATTGGAATATGCAAAAGCAAATACTTTATCTTCATTGGATATAAATGATTTGGCGGGTGATCCGGCAATTATTAATCTTATAAGTGAAGAAGTTAAATATAGAACTGCTCCATTTGCTGATTATGAACAAATAAGAAGATTTACCTTATTGCCAAATGATTTTACAATTGACTCTGGTGAAATAACACCAACCCTTAAAGTGAAAAGAAAATTTGTTGAGGAAAAGTATAAAGATATAATAGAAAAAATGTATCCTGTCGAAACCAAGATTGCCAGATGAATATGAAGAAACTAATTGTTGTTTTTTGTTTGGCGATATTTGTTTCTTCTTTTTATTTGTGTAATGTTTTTGCGCAAGGCTATGAAAATCAGGAAACGCAAGAGTTAAGTCCTGAGCAGTTCTCAGATTATGTGATTCAACTTATTAATAATGAGCGAAGTTATAAGGGATTATTAACTCTTTCTATTGATCCAATATCTAATCTTGTTGCAAGGGAATATGCAAATGACTTAGTTACTAATTCCTACTTTTCATATTGTGATTTGCAAGGTAAATGTCCTGATGAACGTTATACGGATGCCGGAGGCAGCGGTGCTGTTGTTGAAATAATAAAAGGATTTGAAAATTATGAGGGTGAAAATACAAAACTAACCCCGCTTTTGGCAGAATATTTAATAGAGGCATTAAAAGTTAATGAGGATGATTCAAAAGTGTTTTTTAGCCCCTTTATTACCCATGTTGGTGTTGGTGCTGCAAAGAATGATTTAAAAAAAAGACTTACAGCAATAGTGGAATTTACTACAGTAGGTGGTACATTTGCTCCATTAGTACCATCTGTATCGTTAGATGAAGAAATTAAAGTGTCTGGTAAAGTAAATTCTCCATTTAAATTTAAAGCTATTTCGGTAGCTTATTATGATCAAACCCTTCATTATCAGGAGCCTAATTATGATAATTTTGATAATGATTATTTGATACCTTATTTCCCACCGCAGGATCATATTGCATATGGTAGTAAAACAAAAGCCAGACTTGTAAAACTGATAAAAACGCTTGGATTTATTGGTGCAATAGGTGCATCACCTTTTACTGGTGGGGCATCTGCTATTTTAGCTCCGGTTTTTCTCCATAGCTTGCAGAATGCACCGCCAAAAGAAATTCCTTTTGAAGGTGGTATTAAAGTAAGTTCTAATGGAGAATTTAATGGTAAAATCCCACTAAACTATCAGTCAATGACAGGCTTGTATTTTGTTAGTGTTCTTGCAGAGCTTGAAAATATTGATTATCCTGTGGTTATTAGTAGGAGAACTGTCGTTGTTCAAAATCCGTTGGACAATGCACTGGGAAGTAGGAGGTAAGAGATAAGGGGTAAGAGATAAGTTTCTTAACGCTTATCACTATATTCTTATTTTCTCATTCGTTATAATGATAAAGTTATGAGCCATGAAATAGATATTACGCAAGCTGAATACTACATGCAAGAATGTTTTGAGCTTGCAAATAAAGCATTAGGTAGGACATCCCCTAATCCACTTGTTGGAGCAATTGTACTAGATAAAAATGGCAATCCTGTTGGAAAAGGCTATCATGAAAAAGCAGGTAGTCCCCACGCAGAATGTGTTGCACTTGATAAAGCAGGTGTATTGTCTAAGGGTGGTACTTTAATTGTTAATTTAGAACCATGCTGCCATATTGGGAAAACCCCCCCATGTACAGAGCAAATTATAAAAAGTGGTATTAAACAAGTAATATTTTCAAATACTGATCCTCATCTGCCTTCTGGTGTATGCGGTGAGGATGTTCTTAAAAAAAATAATATTAAGATTATCAAAGGGCTTTTGGAAGAAGAAGGGAAAGAGATAAATAAGTTCTTTTTAAAATGGGTTAAACAAAAACTCCCGTGGATTACATTAAAATTAGCACAGACAATGGATGGTAAGGTTGCGCTTAAGGATAAAACGCAAAGATGGATTACATCAGATGAGGCAAAAGATGTAACTTTTCAACTAAGAAATACTTATGATGCAGTATTAACTACGGCATCAACTGTTCTTGCTGATAATCCACAACTTACGGTAAGGGATATTCAATACTCACGTAACCCGGTAAGAGTTATTTTAGATACTAAACTTCAAACTGATCCTAGTTCAAATGTTTACAAAGATAATGCAAAGGTATTTCTTGTAACAAAAAAGGGACATCTACCTGACAAGCTAAATGCATATAAAAAAGTTAATGATTTGCTTGGTGTAGTTGAGTGTAATGTTGATTCTTACGGGTTGATAAATGTAAGAGAAGTGTTTGAAAAATTAGCTGAAGAAAATATATTAAGTGTTTTAATTGAGTGTGGGCCTAGATTTGCAGGTTTCTTATTACAAGAGCGTCTTTTGGATCAATATATTTTATTTCTGGCACCAACAATATTTAATGATACTGACAAGATGGAAGGCATTGTTTTTAATAGCAACGGTTTAGAAACAAAGCCTATTAAATTTAGTCTTTTTAACTATAAACCAATTGGTAATGACTTTATGCTGGATTGTAGGGTTATTAAAGAGTAAATTGGTAAGAAATAGTAATTATAATATTTTGCATATTTATATGATTTTTTGCTTGGATTTTAATTATGAATGAGTGATAATTGGGTAGTGGATAGAGGTAAATCATGAAAAAGATATATTGCTTATTTTTAGTTGTTGTTATTCACATGCAAGCTTTTAATTTTGCTTTTGCACAAGGAGTCAGACAAAAGGATTCTACAGTTGTATCTGTTGGGGAATTATCTGATGTGGAAGGCAATGAATGGGCATATAATGCCGTAAGAGAATTAGTTGAGAAGTATGATGTGCTTGAAGGATATCCAGATAGTACATTTCGTGGTGAAACAAAAGGCACAAGATTTGAACTTGCTGCAGCAGTATATGATTTAGCAACTTATTTTAGTGATGAAGTTGCTTTGGATAGAGAAGATTTAGCTAAGCTTGCTGATCTTCTTGATGAGTTTTCTGGTGAAATTAGGGCTATTCAAGGACGGGTAGATCAAATTGAACAAAAACTTGCAACTGTTGAAACTAATGTTGGTGTTCTGCAAACTAAAACAACTCAACTTGAGGGTACAGTTAATGATCATTCTTTGACTTTAGAGGAATATGCAAAAAGGCTAGCTTATGCTGAACGAAGCAAAGGATTTTTGATTGAAAGGTTGTTTAAAGGAGTTATTGTTGATGTACGAGATATTTATAGAGGTATATTTTCAACAACATTTACTCCCGTAAGAAATATTTTAACTAAGGATGCTAATCAGTAATAAATAATCAATGAAATATATTTTTTACTTGGTAGAATAAATTTAGCCAGCTAAAATCTTATTATGCAGAAAACAATTACCATAGTGCAGCTCTCCGATATGCATCTTTATAAGGATAGTAATTTGTTGCTTAATAATTCAAATCCGCATGAGAATTTCAAACTTGCTTTAAAAAATATTAGTGGTCTTGCAACAAAACCAGATCTCTTGTTTTTGACTGGGGATCTTTCCCAAGATGCATCTGTTGAATCTTATCAGGAATTAAAAAATATTCTTGAGACAACTGGTTTGAAATACTCTATTCTTGTTGGTAACCATGATGATATGAATGCTGTAAATAAAGTTTTTCATTATAACTGGACCAATGAAACAGTTGACTCATCATTTGTGTTAAATGAATGGCTTATTTATTGCCTAAATACTTCAAGATATCCTCAGGAAGCAGGGTTCTTGTCTAAAACACAGCTTGAAAAATTAACTAATACACTAGAAGCTAATAAATCAAAAAATGCAATAATATTTTTACATCATCAGCCCGTCCTGGTAAATAGCTTGTGGATAGATAAAATGGCTTTGAAACATTCTGTAGAATTTAATCAAGTGATTCAAAAATATGGAAATGTTAAAGCAGTATTTTTTGGACATATTCATCAGGTATTTGAAAAAACTGCAAACAATATTTTTTATGCAAGTTGTCCTTCCACTGTATACCAGGTTGTTTCAAATAATGATAACTTTAAAGTAGATAAGCGTATACCAGGATATCGTCTTATTAAGCTTAACGAAAGTGGTTTTGAGTCAGAGGTAATATGGGTTAATAAATAGGAGTTAGGAAATAGAGTATAAGAGATTATTTGTTGAATAGGGAAAGCAATTTTTTTAAGGGGTTTTCTTTTTGTTCTTTTTCGGGGAGCATAGTTTTAGCGCATGAATGACAGCTTCCGCAGATAAATTTGGATTCAATAATTGCTTGACACCTTGGGCATCTTTGTTCAACAAAGTTTTCGGCTACTTGAAAACTACATGTTGGACAACTAATCGTTTTACATTCACTCATTTATGCTCCTATAATTCTAGCAAGAATTGCTCCTACTGATACTGCCAGGAAAATTGAGCTTAGCCATATTGCACAAGCTGCTTTCCAGCTTTGCTCTTTTGCCATTACTGCTACCGTTGCAATACAAGGTACAAACAAGGTTAAAACTACACTGGCTACTGTAACTTGTGCGGCACTCATGGTTAGCTCTGTTAAGCCAAATGCCCCAAAATCTCTTCTTACCATTCCTAATATAAAAGATATTGAAACTTCTTGAGGCAAATGCAAAAGTTTACTTGAAATTGGTTCACATACAAGAATTATTTTACTCAAAACCCCTGTAACTTGTAGTATTGCAACAACAAATGCAGCAATGAAAAATGCTGGTACTGCTTCCTTCATGAAAAATAATACTTTTGTTTTTGCTTTGTAAAACACGTTGCTTATTCTAGGGAGCCTTAGTGGTGGTAAGTCAATTAAAAGTGGAGTTGCTTTTCCAGGTAAATATTTGTTCATTATAAATCCTGTTGCAACTAATACTAATAAGATAATGCTAAACCAAATACACCAATAAATTAAGCCTCCGGTTCTTGCAAGTAAACTTTGTATTACTCCCAGTTGAGCTGAGCATGGAATTGCAAAACCCAGTATTGTCATTGCAATTAATTTCTCTCTTCTTGTTGATAATAATCTTGTTGTAACTGTTGCCATCGTTACGCAGCCTAAGCCAAGTATAAGAGGGATGATGGCTCTCCCATTCATGCCAATTTTTGATAAGAGCCCGTCAATTAACACAGCAAGTCTTGGTAAATATCCGCTATCCTCTAAAATTGCAAGTGCAGTATAGAATGCAATTACAAGCGGCAGCAAAAGTCCAATAAGATAAGTAATGGTAAGGGTTAATAAACCATATTGTCCTGCAAGTATTGTTCCTAGCGAGCTCAAGATATTTGATGATAAAGCTGATTTATATCTTTCTTTCTCAATATAGTCATATGGACTAAAGAAAAACTCAGTTTTAATGTTTGGGTTGTTTTGAATATGATTGTTTAGCTTAGGATAATTTATTTTGTCTTTAAGAAATCCATTTGGGAATGAATAAGTTGTATCTTTTGTATCTGAGCTTATCTTTACTTCAACAGGAAGAAATAGTCCTGTTGCTTTTTTAATAGTAGGCTCATAGTAAGTATTCATTATTTTGTTTTCTGTAAATTCAACAATGTCTCCACCAACAAAGATTCCTAAGAATTGATATAAAAATAAATATGCTATAAAAAGAGCAATTATTACACCAAAAAATGGGTGAATCAGTACATTAGAAACTTTCGTAAGGAACCTTTCTTTTTTGTTCTCCTTATTGATTATTTTTGTGACTATTTCATTAACCTCTTTTCTCCTTTGATTGTAGACAAAGCTTCTCTTGTTTCTGGGATTTGTATTATGTCTCTCTGCAATTACTAAATCACCTTCCAGAAGCAGTATAGCTTCTGCTTCATTAGATACAAGTGGCAATAATTCAGTTATTTCACTTTTTAAAACTGGATCCACATTACCGGTTGTAGCAATATTCTTTAAGATTGCATCTTTAATAAAGTTCATTCCTTCTCCTGTAATTGCTACAGTTGTAAATACCGGGACACCGAGTATAGTGCTTAATTGATTTGTATCTATTTTTAAGCCTATAGCCCGTGCTTCATCTATTTGATTGATGGCAACTATGATTCTTTTTCCCATATCAATAAGTTGTTTGGTAAGAAATAAATCTCTCTCAAGACTTATTGCAGAAACAACATTAATCACTACATCTGCATATAAAATAATGTCTCTTGCTACTCTTTCTTCATCATTAAAACTGCTTACTCCATAAATTCCAGGGGTATCTTGTATATGAATATGCTCTGTAAGTGGGGCTGATGTAATTTCAACCGTAGTACCTGGGTAATTGCTTACATCTACATATACTTTACTTAAATTGTGAAAAAAAACTGATTTTCCTACATTAGGGTTGCCTACAAGGACTATTTGTTGTTGTTTGGTTGTTGTTTGGTTTTTCATGTGCTTTGTAGGACAATTATATCTAAAAAGCTTTAAGATGCTTGTTTACCTATGATTTTTAAGGTTTAGAGTACAATTTAATGAGGTAATTTTATTTTGAATATGTATTTGGGTTAAGATGAGCAGGTAAAAATTAAATTGTTATGTCAGAAAAGATTAAACATTGTTCTGTAAAAGATGCACGTCAAGCTGTCTATTTAGATCCTAAAAATCAGTTTTTGGATGTACGTGAAAAGGAAGAGTTTGACAAAATAAGAATTCCAAATACCATATGGATTCCACTGTCTAAATTTGAAATAGAATATCTAAAATTAGACAAAAATTTTCCCGTTTATATTATGTGTAAAGTTGGTCAACGCTCTCAAATAGCAGCTGAGTTCTTAGCATCTAATGGATTTAATGATTTATATGTAGTGGACGGTGGCTTAAAAGCCTGGATTGAGGCTGCTTATGCATTTGTCGGAGATAAAAATGCTATTTAGCTAATTGTTTTCTTGTTTGCTCTAATCCAAACCAAAAAGTATAAATAGCTTTTAGTGCTTGCTTACCAGCTTTAATGAATTTTTCTTCATCAAAATCTGCCTGAAAATAAGTTTCTTCTAATTCCTGCCAGACACTAACGCCATGTCCTGCTTCGGTCTGAAAATGATATAAGAAAAATCCAAGTGGCAGTGGTTTTAGTCCTCTTGGAACTCTGTACTTTTTATTATAAGCTTTTAGTCCTTCCACAAGCTCCATCCAGAAATTATTAGACTCTTCTTTTTTACCATGCCCAATACCAAATGCAGCCCATGTTTCTATTGCAAAACTTGCTCCTGCGCCAATTTGTCCATCGTGACTACCGTAGGTTTCGTCTAACCCATTTAAAAATATGTGGGTTGATTTTGTTCCAGTTGACCAGCGTCCTATTTTTTTTTGGTTTAAATCAAGTATGTTAGCTATTTGTCTAAGCCAATTAATATGTGCATTTCTGTTTGAATATCTATTTCCTTCAATGCTTCCTGTTTTTACATTCTGTCCTACACCACATTCATTAAGGAGGATTGCCCTGGCACATTCTTCTCCTTCAAGAGTATCAGCATTCACCATTCGTTTTGCTTGTGTAACTATAAAGTGATTAGAAAAAACTGAAAATTGTTCTATTAGATCTTTGACTTGAGCAGTATTTGCTAACCCTTTCTTGAACCATTTTGTGTATGGATTATTTACTATTACAGAGTGTCTAAAAAACTCCTTTTCAATCCTTTTTTTAAATGTATTGAAATCTTTGCTTGTCTTTTGAGTCCTTTTCATAACTAAATTTTTACCATGAAAAAATCCATTGCCATTAATACTTAATTTTATTTTAGTTTTTTTTGATTTACTATTAGAAATCATGGTATCACTACCTTTCCTGTGGTTGTAATCCTTTATTTGAAAAATATTATACCGTAAAAATTGGATTATTAAAGTGTATTAAATATTTAGAAATGGAATTATTTGTAATAGATGCAAAAAACTTTTCTCTTTACAAAGACTAAATGGGGGATGTCTTATCTCACAAAATGTGAATGTAGCTTTTTTCTTAGTGTTTCTCTT